>Ga0310811_10001274_pt1 | contig 32151 bp, 15 predicted proteins | sample YCmetagenome_FD_207642 | JGI IMG/M metagenome (GOLD analysis project Ga0310811, IMG submission 207642) | Soil microbial communities from experimental microcosm in Duke University, North Carolina, United States - YC | ecosystem: Engineered > Artificial ecosystem > Soil microcosm > Unclassified ...
ATGGATTGATCGCTTCCCTCTCGCCGGAAACAAAAAGCCTGGATCATCTCCTGCCCTTGCCCGACAAAGGCATGCCCGTGATCCTCCTCGACAGGATCCAGCATCCCCTCGCGTTCCCAACCGTCGCCTTCGATTATTACGACTGCGGCCGCATGGCGACCCTCCATCTGGTAGCCGAAGGATGCCGCCGGATCGCCCATATCACAGGACCGCTTACCCGAAGTGAATGCCGTGACCGCTGCCGTGGCTATCAGGACGCGCTGCAGCAATCCGGACTGCCGGCCGAAAGCGACTGGCTGATCGTGAACGATCTCGGCGCCGAAGCAGCAAGAGCCGCCGCCGAAACCATCGCCGCCATGCGCCCCCTGCCGGACGGCCTGTTCGTTCCGGACGACTACGCGGCCGCCGTCTGCATGCGCACGCTGAAAGAACACGGCCTCAGAATACCAGAGGATATCGCCATTATAGGATGCAACAACGACCGCATCGGTATCCTGACCGAGCCGGCCCTCACAACGATGAGCTTTCCCGGGGGACAATTGGGCGAGCTCGCGGCAAAAGACCTGCTCACCCGCCTGGGCCCCGGCAGCGCCAGGCTGCCCGTCACGATCACCATGGTGCGATCCGAACTCCTGGTCCGCCAATCTTCCCTGCATAACGCAGGCAACCGAATTGCCAATGAATAACAACGAAAATTCACAACGACTGTCGGTCATTGAAAAGCTGGGCTATAGCCTCGGCGACCTGGCAGCCAACCTCATCTTCCAGACCCTCGTGGCCTTCCTCGCTTTCTTCTACACGGACATCTACAAGATCCCGCCCGCAAGCGCAAGTCTCGTCATGCTGATCGGCGGCATCATCGGGGCCTGTTTCAACGTCGTAATGGGGGCCATCGCCGACCGCACCGTCACCCGCTGGGGCAAATTCCGTCCCTGGATCCTCTGGACGGCCCTGCCCTTCGGGATCATCTCCCTGCTGGCCTTCTCGACACCGGATTTCGGCACCGGCGGCAAGATCGCCTATGCCTTCATCACCTATTTCCTGCTGGTCATCGTCTACTCGGCCAACAACCTCCCTTACTCCGCCCTCAGCGGGGTAATGACCGGGGACATGAAACAGCGCAACAGCCTGTCCGCTTACCGGTTCGTCGCCGTGATGATCGCACAGTTCATCATCCAGGTCCTGCTCCTGCCCCTCGCACTGGCGGCCGGCCACGGCGACAAGGCAAAAGGATTCGAAAAGGTCATGCTGGTCTTCGCCATCACCGGCGTCATCTGCCTGCTGATCACCTTTTTGACGACCCGGGAACGCGTGACTCCGCCAAAGACGCAAAAGACATCGGTCCGCCAGGACCTTACCGACCTTACTCAAAATCGCCCCTGGCTGGTCATGCTGGCCCTCACGATCCTCGTCTTCATCACCCTCTCGCTGAAAAACGGGATGAACATCTTTTATTTCAAATATTACCTCTCCGAACAAAGCGAGACGGCCTTCCTCGATAGGGTAGGGCTCTCGGGCATCCTGCAGGGTAGCGCCCCCTACGCCGCGGCCAGCTTCACCAGCGGCTTCAGCGTCATCGCCATGATCGTCGGCATCTTCTTCTCCAAACCCCTCGCCGACCGGTACGGCAAACGAAACATCTTCGGCCTCTTCCTCGCGTTCTCGGCCATCTGCCTGCTGGCCATCTGGTTCGCCGGTCCCGACGGCGCCATCACCGTCTTCACGCTCCAGGGTCTGCATGGTTTCCTTTACGGCGTGACCATCCCCCTGCTTTGGGCGATGATCGCCGACGTTGCCGACTACAGCGAATGGCGGAAAGGCCGGCGCGCGACCGCCATCATCTTCTCCGCCATGATCTTCGGACTAAAAGTCGGCCTCAGCGTCGGCGGCGCCCTCTCGGCCTGGCTCCTCAGCCTCTTCGGGTATATCGCCGACGCACCCGTGCAAACATCCGGCGCCGTAAGCGGCATCCGGCTGATGGTGAGCATCCTCCCCGGCCTCATCTTCCTGGCCGGAGCCGGGCTCCTCTTCGCCTATCCCATCGACAAGCCAATGGAAGAGACCATCGAGTCGGCATTAAAACAAAGACTGATTTCAAAACAACCAGGATAACTACCTCGTATGCCAGAAGAAAGCATCCAGCATATCGACTTTGACGAGCTGAACCGGAAAGCCATTTCCCAGCCATTGGTCGGCCATATGTACACCGCCGATCCCTCGGCGCATGTCTTCGATGGAAAGATCTATGTCTATCCGTCCCACGATATCGACGCCGGCATCCCCTTCGATGACCTGGGCAGCCATTTCGCCATGAAAGATTATCACGTGTTTTCCATGGCCACCCCCGAGGGTCCGGTCACCGATTACGGCGCCGCACTGCACCTGAAAGATATTCCCTGGGCCCAAAAACAACTTTGGGCGCCCGACGCCGCACACAGGAACGGTAAATACTATCTCTATTTTCCCGCCAAGCGGCGGGATGGCATTTTCCAGATCGGTGTTGCCGTCGGCAACTCACCCGCCGGCCCCTTCGAAGCCCGGCCCAAGCCCATCCGCGACAGCTATTCCATCGACCCGGCCGTCTTCGTCGACGACAACGGCAGCGCCTACATGTACTTCGGCGGCCTCTGGGGCGGTCAACTGCAATCGTACCGGGATAACCGCTACGACCAGGCAAACGGCGAACCCGCTCCCCACGATCCCGCCCTCGGCCCCCGCATCGCCCGCCTCACGGAAGATATGCTCGAATTCGCAGAACCCCCTCAGGAGATCAGCATCGTCGATCCGCAGGGCAATCCCCTTCTGGCAGGGGATAACGACCGCCGCTTCTTCGAAGCCTCCTGGATGCACAAATACCACGGCCGCTATTATTTCTCCTACTCCACCGGTGATACCCACTTCATCTGTTACGCCATCGGCAACAACCCCTACGGCCCCTTCACCTATGCCGGCCGCATCCTGAACCCCGTCGTCGGCTGGACATCCCACCATTCCATCGCCGAATTCAAAGGTGAGTGGTGGCTCTTCTACCACGACAGCAGTCTCAGCCGAGGCGTGACTCACCTCCGTTCAATAAAGGCGACCCGGATCCACTGCGATGAAAACGGTTTCATCAGGACCATCGATCCGTATGGCGACCTCAGCATCCTTCCTTAAAATACGGGTTGAACATTTTGTGCCCCTGAAATAACGGAACGATACCCCTCCGGCAAGAAGGTTGGCCCCTGATTTGCAAGACTCGGCGTCAATATCCATTGTATGAAGAACATCGCCGTGTCCTTGCTGCTTCTTTTCGCCCATTCAGCACTTTTCGCCCAAAATGTACAGGTTACCGTCGACCCGCAGTCCAACCGAAGGCCCGTTTCCCCCTTTATTTATGGTAGGAACAATTCTGTGTCCGATGACCCGTCCAACCCCACCAGCGCCGCTACCTGGCAATTCTATAAAGATGCCGGCCTGAACTTTTACCGGGAGAACGGCGGTAACAACCTTTCCAAGTATAATTGGCGGCTTAAACTAAGCAGCCATCCCGACTGGTACAATAATGTATACAAGCACGATTGGGATTTTGCCGCCGCCTCCTTGCAACAAAATATCCCTTCCGCACAAGGCATGTGGGGATTCCAACTCCTGGGCCAGGCAGCGCGGACCACCGCCAATAATTTCAACGACTGGGCCTACAACCAGTCGCAATATTGGTCGGGCCTCGGGCAGGACCTGGCGGGCGGCGGTGTCGTAAACCCTTCCGGCGGCAGCCAGGCCCTGGTCAACGGCGATACCAGCCTGTACCTCGAGCACTGGAATGAAGACTCCACCACCGGCATCCTCAACCACTGGTTTGGCAGCGGCGGAGTAGGCTTGGACCCCACCCGTGTCCGCTACTGGAATATGGACAACGAAGTAGAGATCTGGGACGGTACCCACGATGATGTTATGCCTGTGCAATTGGATGCCGAATCGTTTATGCAACGCTTTTTCGCCGTAGCAAAAAAAGCGCGGGTGCTCTACCCCGGTATAAAACTAAGCGGCCCGGTGAGCCCAAACGAATGGCAATGGTTTGCGTGGAAAGGAGGACAGGTTGTAGGAACAGACGGCGTTCGTTACCCCTGGCTGCAATTCTTCATCAAACGCCTCGCCGAAGAACAGCAACGAACCGGTATCCGCCTGCTCGACGTCATCGACCTGCACTTCTATCCGGGAAGCTCCAACACGGCCGACATCCTCCAGTATCACCGCGTATTTTTCGACAGCACCTACCAATACCCCGAAGCCAACGGTGTCCATCTGGTCAATGGCGGCTGGGATAATTCCATCCAGGTCGAAGATATTTTCGGCAGATGCCAAAAATGGCTGGACCAATATATGGGGCCCGGCAACGGGGTCACCTGCGCCATTTCCGAAACATCGGTCAACCTCAATAACAATCCCAACGCCCAGGCGGTCTGGTACGCATCCACCCTGGGTGAATTCATGAAGCATGGCGTGGAATATTTTTCGCCGTGGGGATGGGAAAAAGGGATGTGGGAAACGCTGCACCTGTATAGCCGGTACAACAAAACCAATAGCATCGATGCCCTTTCCGACGATGAGAACAACGTGTCCGCCTATGCTACGGCAAACAACGCCAATGATTCGGTTACCGTAGTGTTGGTCAACCGGTCGCTGACCCTCGGCAAAACCGTCACAGTCCGCCTTGCTAATTTCAAATTACCCAACCAGCCGGTTCAACTGCTCACTTTGTCAAACCTCCCGACCGCCACAGAAACATTTATTTCGCATACCAATAACGCACTGCAGTCCTCGACGATCACACCCGCCAGCGATACGACCCTGCAGCTCACCCTGCCGCCATTATCGATCAGCTCTTTGCAGCTGGCACGCAGTTTACCCGTCTTATCGATACACTCCGTTTCTTTGACGGCGACAAAAGCAGGCGACAAAGTCCGGTTGCAATTTACCGGCGGCCTTGACACGCGAACACGGCTGATCGCCATCGAAAGAAGCGCCGTCGGGATCGCATTCGACAGCATCGGCACCGCCGCCCCAAAAGCAAATTCCTTTTTCGACAGCCGGCCCCTGCCTTCCATCGACTATTACCGGCTCAGGATCATCGACCAGGACGGCAGCGAGACGTATAGCAACACCGCAGCAGTATCGTTCGACAACAGCACTGCCTTAAGCGTTTTCCCAAACCCAGCAAGCACTACACTCTACGTCCGGTTTCCTCCGCAGCCGGAACCGGTCGTTTTGGAACTGCACGGGAGCACAGGACAGTTGATCAGGACAATGCGGCTTCAACCAGCCATCGGAGCCATCTTCACTTCCCTCGACATCAGCAGGCTCGCCCGCGGTGCATACTATCTGACCTTCGCGGGGAAAAATACATTCTTTGTTAAACAGTAAAAGCGGGGGCAAAAAAATATACAACTATCAGATCGTTGAGAGTCTCACGGGCTGTTTGGAACCTGCACTCTTATAGATCGCTTCGACAACGCGTATATCACGCCTTCCTTCCTCGCCCGGCGCCATCATGGGCCGCTTTTCCATAATGGACAGAGCATCGTCATCCATTTGTTTGGCCTGCTGGAAAGGAACCTCGTAAGGATGATGGATAACACCCAGGGGACTGGTGCCGTTCTGCCCATTGTATTCGGAATAGGGTTGCATCTTGATGTCTCCCCGATCACAATTGATCGTAATAAAATTCATATACCCCCCAAAACTGGTTTTGATATCGGCGGTCGCCCCGCCGGGGAACTCGAGCGTCGCTACGGTCGTTTCATCAAGCCCGTTTTTATAGATCTCCGGTCTCGTAGTCGAGGTCTGAGCCGAAAGGATGGCAGTTGGTTCCATTCCTGTCCCCAATCGGGCTCCCTGGATGGCATACACGCCCATATCGTACAGCACTCCACCACCCATCTCTTTTTTTTGCTTCCAGTGGTTGGTGCGAGTTTCGAAGTAGCCGGCCGCGCAGTTGACCTTCTTCACCTTGCCCAGCTGTTGCCCTTTCACCAACGCCCGCCATTCCTGGGTATTCGGTTCATGCTGCAGCCGGTAACCGATGGCCAGCGACTTTTTGTTGCTCCGGCAGGCATCGATCATCGCCGTGCATTCCGCCTCCGTCAATGCCATCGGTTTCTCACACCATACTTCTTTGCCCGCGTTGGCGGCCCTGATCACATATTCCTTATGCAGGGAAGGGGGTAAGACAATGTAGACCACATCGATATCGGGATTATTGGCGATGCTGTCGAAGTTCTGATAGTTGTAAATGTTCTTATCCGGAATATTGTATTTTTTTTGCCAGGCTTCTGCCTTGGCGGGAGTACCCGTTACAATGCCGGCCAGATAACAGTGCCGGGTTTGCTGCAGCGCCGGCGCCAGCAGGTCCGTACTATAATAACCCAACCCGACCAGCGCTACTCCCAGTTTGTCTTTGGCGGCTCTCGATGTGGCAAAGATCGTTCGGGGAGAAAGCAGCAGGATGCCGCCGCCGGCGGCAATCGTTTTAATGGCAAGTCTCCTTTTCATATACCTAATTTAGCAAAAAAATACCTATCTTTTCAATCGATTGAAAAAATATCCCAATCTTGCGCTCAAGAATCATTACAACCGCAATTCTCATCTTTTCCTTATCCGGCACATCCTGGTCGCAATCGGCACCGTCCAGGCCGGAACACGACATGATCCTCTGGTACCGTCAGCCTGCCGAAAAATGGCTGGAAGCCCTGCCGATCGGAAACGGCTACATGGGGGCAATGGTCTTTGGCGGCACCACCCATGAGCGTATCGCCCTAAACGAATCCACCTTTTGGTCCGGCCGCCCGCATGATTACAATGACTCCAACGCCATCAATTATTTCGCTCAGATCCGCCGCCTCGTTACCGACCAAAAATTCCAGGATGCCGAAAAATTGGTTGATGCGCATTTCATGGGCATCCCCGCAGCACAGCAGGCCTACCAGCCGATCGGTGACCTGTCCTTATCGTTCGAAGGGATGGACAACGTAGAAGACTATCGCCGGGAGCTGGACATGGAAACCGGCATCGTCAAAATCACTTACCGCATCGGCAAAATAACCTATACCCGCGAAGTCTTTATGTCCTATCCCGACCACGTCATGGTAGTCCACATAACGGCCAATACCCCCGGCAGTGTTTCCCTTCAGGCAAAATTCAGCGGCCCTTATGTCGATAAAATAACCGCCACCCCTGCCAAATTGCTAATGGATGGAACCTGGAAACCCGGCAATAAGAAAAATTGGCTGATTGCTTCGGTCGAAGGCCCCGGTATGCATTTTCGATCGGAATTACGCTCACGGGCAGACGGCGGAAAAACCACCGCTACCGACTCGACACTTAACATTCATGGAGCAAACGAGGTCACCTTTATCGTTACCATAGCGACCAGCTATAAAAATTATAAGAACATCGATGGCGACCCCGCCGCCAAATGCACCAAAATAGTAAAGGCCGTATCCGGCAAAAGCTACGCGGCATTACGCCAAAGACATATAACCGACTTTAGCGGCTTAATGGGCAGGGTGCATTTGAATGTCGGCGACAATTCCTTGAACAAAAAACCTACAGACGAACGCCTCGCCGCAATGAGAAGGTCCCCCGACAAGGACTATGCGGCGCTGGCAACCGTGGATTCTACCCGTTCCCCCGTTTCCGATCCGAATTTGGAGGCATTGGCCTTTCAGTTTGGCCGCTATATACTGGCGTCAAGCAGCCGGGCCGGCGGGCAGCCCGCGAATCTCCAGGGAATTTGGGACGAGGAAGTCTACCCGAATTGGGGCAGTAAGTACACCATCAACATTAACCTGGAGATGAATTACTGGCCCACAGAAGTCTGCAACCTGTCGGAATGCCATCAACCCCTGTTTGACCTCCTAACGGACCTTTCCATAAACGGCGCCGAAACGGCCAAAAAATACTACAACCATGGCGGATGGGTAGCCCATCATAATACCGATCTGTGGCTCGGCACAGCACCCGTGGATGCTGGTCGGTTCGGTATGTGGCCGATGGGCGGCGCATGGCTTTGCCAGCACCTGTGGGAACATTATGCCTTCACGGGCGACAGGAGTTTCTTAAAGAAATATTACCCAATTATGCGCGGCGCCGCGCAATTCCTGCTGGAATGGATGGTTGCCGATCCCGAAAAGGGCTGGCTGGTGACCCCCTTTTCCATGTCACCGGAGCACGGGTATTATGACAGCAGCGGAAAATTGTCTTTCCTATCCCCCTCGCCAACGATGGATATTGCGATTATCCGGGAGTTGTTTCCGCATTGTATCGCCGCCAGCAAGGAATTGGGCATCGATGAGGAGTTCAGGAAAAAGTTGGAGACTGCCCTCCCGAAACTGCCGCCCTACCAGCTAGGAAGCTCCGGTTTTTTGCAGGAATGGCTAAAGGACTGGAAACAAGCCCCGGCCGGGCATAATGTATCCCCGCTCTTTACTTTTTATCCGGGCAACTCCATCCGCCTGCGTCGCGACCCCCCATTGGCAGAAGCTATTCGCAAGTGGATGGATGAACATCCGGCCCCCGGCGGCTTTCCCATGTCATGGGATATAGCGGTATGGGCACGTTTGGAACGGGGCGATAAAGTCGCGGAAGGAACAAATAAATTTTTGAGCAACAACTATGTAGGCCCGAACCTGCACAACAAACGGTCAAATCAGTCTGACGCCAATTTTGGTTTTACAGCCGCTATTGCCGAATCCTTATTACAAAGCCATGATGATGAGCTAAGCTTACTGCCCGCGGTATCTACCGATTGGAAGGACGGTTCTGTCTCCGGTTTACGGGCGCGTGGCGGATTTGAAGTAAGCATGCAATGGAAAGAGGGCAAGCTGCGATCCGCACAGATCCATAGCATCAATGGAACGAATTTCAAGGTGCGTTATGCCGGCAAAACGGCAACGTTTTCCATTAAACCCGGTACTACCATTAACCTGGACAGCGACCTGGTAGCCCAGTCTAAAAAAACGGTCACCAATGAAATGTGCTGGTGGTACGACACCCCTGCCACAAAATATTGGGAGGGCTTACCCATCGCAACCGGTCGGTTCGCTGCCATGATCGGCGGGAAAACCGCAAAAGAGGATATCGTCTTTAATGATGAAACATTATGGTCTGGCGGTCCCTACGACCCCAATAATAAAAACGGTCCTCAGATTTTGGCAAACGTAAGGAAACTGATCCTCGAAAGAAATTACGGTAAAGCCAATGAGGAAGCCATGGAATTGAATAGCAGGCCCCCCAATGTGCAGCACTACCAACCCATGGGCATCCTGACTATTTCTTTCAACAATGATCAACCCAATGCGGTTGACCACTACAAAAGAAAGCTGAGCATGGATAGCGCGGTGGTAACAATTACTTATAGGGAGAACGGCGTTAACTACAAGCGCGAGATCTTTGCCAGCTATCCCGATCAGGTCATAGCCATACATCTTACAGCCGATAAACCCGGCAGCATTAACCTGACAACGGGCTTGAGCAGCTTGCAGCCTTCCGCTCAAACAAAAATAATAAAGGGTGACCTGGTCATGAATGGCACAAATGGGGCAGCGCTAAAATGGTCGGCCCGTCTAAAGCCAATAGTCGATGGCGGTAGCGTAACGTATGGAGATTTCATAAAAATTGATAAAGCCAATTCGGTAACCCTGCTATTGGCAGGCGCCACCAGCTGGAAAAGCTGGAAGGATGTTTCGGCAGATGAAAAGGCGCGTTGTAATAAATACATGACGGAAGCCGCGACTCATAAATACAATGAGCTCAAACAACGGCATTTACAGGATTACATGCCGCTGTTTGCCGGCTGTAAACTTGATCTCGGAGGTAGCGCGGCCGGAATGCTTACCACTACCCGGCGCATGGAACACCTCAAGGCCGGCGAAGCCGACCCCCTCTACATGGCTCAGTATTTTCAATACGGCAGGTACCTGCTATTGGCCGGCGCCCGCGAGGGGACATTGGCTTTTAATAACCACAATATGTGGTTGGATAATAGGGAAGGACGATGGCAGGGCAGATGGACGCTGAATATCAATATACAAGAGTGTTACTGGCCCGTTGAAAGCACAAACCTCGCCCGGCTCAACCAATCGCTGTTGTTCTTTACGCAGCAGCTGGCGCAGGCCGGAAGACGCACCGCTAAGGAACTGTACAATTGCCGCGGTTGGGTGGCGCACCACGGGACGGATGTATGGTTTAACACCGCACCAACCGACCGTAACTACGAAGCTTCCATCTGGCCAATGGGAGGCGCCTGGTTAATGCAGCAGCTTTATGACCATTATCAATACGATCTTGATAAAAAATACCTGGAAAGGATTTACCCCTTATTAAAAGGCTCAGCTGAATTTTTCCTGGATTATCTGATGACCGACCCTGCCACCGGCTACCTCGTAACCTGCCCCTCTACAAGCCCGGAAAACAATTTCATAACGGAGGATGGGAAGATCGGCGCCGTTACCATGGGATCGACAATGGACAATGAATTGTTGAGGAATCTGTTTGGCCACACGATCGCAGCCGAAAAAATATTGGGTAAAGATGATGATCTGTGTCGTCAACTGCAGAGTGCATATAAAAAATTGCCCCCGCTGAAAATTGGAAAATTTGGGCAGTTGCAGGAATGGATGGAGGATGTGAAGGAAAAGGATACCGCTCATCGCCACATCTCCCATTTGTTTGCCTCGTATCCCGATGATGCCATTACTTTACGTACAACACCGGAATTAGCACAAGCAGTAAAGGTGGTATTACAACGCAGGGGAGACATCAATAAGGGTTGGTCGGGTGCCTGGAAGATCAATCAGCACGCAAGGTTGGAAGAACCGGAAGCAGCTTATAAGATCCTGATCCCCATGCTTGCCGATGTGAGCATACATCCTCGCGCCGAAGATAGCAGGATCACTCCATCCTTTGAAGGCAACCAGGGCATACAAGGCGTTACCGCCGGCATTGCCGAAATGTTGATGCAAAGCCACTCGGGCGAAATTTCATTACTGCCGGCCCTCCCCGCTGAATGGCCAAAAGGCAGCGTAACGGGTTTAAGGGGACGTGGCAGTTATACGGTCGATATACAATGGGACAACCAACAACTAAGCAATGCAACCCTTATTTCCCGAACAACGCAGACTTGCCGTTTAAGAACAAGAACAGCGGTGGGAATATTTTTAAATGGAAAGGCCATACCCGCCAAACAGGTTGAAAAAAATGTGTACGTCTTTAGGGTGATCGCCGGGGAAAAGTATAAAATAATCTAATTTTTAAAAAGCAGCGGCGCCAGCTGGTACAGGCTACGCCTCCAGGTTAGAAACTCGTGCGCCGTGTTTTCCGACACAAAAGAAACGACAGGATAACCAGCCTGCTTTAGCGTGTCTGCCGCATGGGTAACCCGGTCGGGATTTTCTTTGCTGCCACAGCTGATAAAGATCAGTTTCGGCTTTGATTTATCTTTCAGCTCTTCCGGCGTATAAATGCCCCCGCTCAGCAAAGCATACTGGGAGAAAACATCCGGTTTATTCAACGTTATCGTGTGTGTTTCCATGCCACCCATGGAAAGCCCTGCCATCGCCCTGTTATCCCGGTTGGCCAATGTGCGGAAATGCGCATCTACATAGGGGATCAGTTCTTCCGTCAGTACCGTTTGAAACGTATCGATCTTAAATTCCCGCATATGGCCAAATTTCAATTCGTTGGTGATGCCATAGGTCATTACAATAATGAACGGCTTGGTCTTCCCATCGGCGATGAGGTTATCCATGATAAGGTTGGCATGGCCCTGGTTGCTCCAGGCTGTCTCATCTTCACCCCAGCCATGTTGCAGGTATAACACCGGGTAACGCTTGTTGGCGTCCTTGTTATAACCAGGCGGCGTATATACAAATGCCCTGCGGGAGGTATGGGTGCTTTTGGAAGGGAAAAGCACCTGGACCACGTCCCCATGGGGCACCTCTTTCAAGGCATAAAAATCCTGGTCATGCGCCGGTATTTCAATACCGCTCTCCCAGCGGACCGAACCATAGAAATTGAGGGTGCCGGGATCGTTGAACACACCGCCGTCAATGGTAACGTGGTAATAGTGAAAACCTTCATCCATCGGCCCCGCGGTGGTGCCTGCAAAAGATCCGTCCTCTCCCTTTGTAAGCACCGTACCTCCCTTGCCCCCCAGTCCCAGGCTCACCCGGACACTGTCCGCCCTTGGCGCCATTATCCTGAACCGGACATAACCCTGTGAGTTCACCTGTGGGTAGGGTTGCCCCGGCTGGTTCAAAACGGAAGGTTTGAAATCTTCTTTGATGTCCTGGGCCACGCAGATAGTGCCCGCCAGGGAAACGAATACGAACAGGAGTATTTGCTTGAGGGTCATGGGTTCTATTTTTTAATGATTACTTTTATTTGTGTAAAGGAATGCGGCGGAAAGGCAAATTGCAGTTTGTTGCCGCCGAGGGTGACCGGCTCCGAAACCGGCCCATACTGGGATCGTTTATCAAAACTAAAAGGCGCCTGGAGGTTGTCGCTGTTAATGACACTCGCTTCCGCCTTGCCCGAGAAATCCCCGGAAATGGCTTTAATATCTGTAGCAATAGCCTTGGATTGGTGGCGGTTGATGACATTGATATACACAACGCCGGTCGCTTGGGTATATACCGCGGTAACGTCAAGATAGGGAATCCCCCTGTATTTTTCCGTTCCAAACGTATCGCAGGCTACATAGGTATCCACCGATGAGCCAAGACAGTTGTTGGAGAATAGTTTGAACGTATAGAACACCGGCGACTTGAAGGTCCCGCTCTTGAGATCGTTGGATAGCAGGGACGTGAGCATGGTGAAGTTGCCCATCTTCACGACATCCGCGTGGCGCACAAAGGAATTGAGGCATTGCGCGATCGGCAACACCGACATGAAATTCCTGGCAAAAGCGCCCCACTCGTCGACAGAAAGATAAATAGGATTCTTTATGGCCATCTTTGCCCTTGCCTCGCGTATCTGGGCAGCTACCAGGCTTATTTTTTCATCGAAATCCATGGCGCCGTTGCCCATGTAGTTATAATAGTTATCGGGAGGACCGCCCTCCCAATATCGGTGTATCGAAAGATAGTCGATCTTATCACCGACACCTTCCAGCACTTTCCGGTTCCAGTCGAACCATTTATTGGTGGGTTCGTAATAAGAAGACCCGGATGCGACAAACCTTATGTTCGCATCAACCGACTTCATCGCCTTTGCGGCTTCTCTTGCCGTCTCCACATAATCTTCGGCATTCTTATGGCCCAGCTCCCAGGGTAGCCCGTCTACCTCATTACCAAGATCCCAGATGGTCACATGATAGGGATCGCGGTGGCCGTTCTTTGCACGCAGATCGGAGTAATAAGTTCCCTTCTTATAATTGCAGTATTCAACCCAATATGCCGCATCCAGTATGGACCCAAGACCGAGATTGACGCACACGATATTTTCACTGCCGATGGATTTATTCAACGCCATCCATTCGTCGGTGCCGACATGGTTGGTCTCAGGCCCGCCCCAGGCGAGATTGATGCGCGTTGGACGTTGTTCCTTAGGACCAATACCATCTTTCCAGTCGTAGCCCATCAGGAAATTACCCCCTGGCCACCGCATGTTGGTAATTTTCAATTCGCGCATGGCATCGATATAGTCCTTCCTGAAACCATTCTCGTCTGCAAGCGGAGATTTTGGATCATACAAGGTACCGTAAAGCGTGTTGAAGTCGACCGTATCCGGCAAACCCATCCGCCTTCCATTAAAATGGATCGGTTCCATGAATACCCCATAGATCTTTGGATCTATATCCGAGATAACACGGTCAACATCGATCTTGATGGTTGCAGATTGCGCAAACCCGCCAAAGGAAAGAGTCGTGACGAAGATGTAGGCAAGTGCCGTTTTTTTCATATTAAAAGAGTTTTGTGCTATTGGAGCGCATTCACGGCCGCCGACAAAAGGATATAATTAGCGCAGATTCCCACGGTCACCTCGTTCTCCCCCCAGAAGAACGGCCAGTCCTCCTTGTTCTCGGGAAAATCCGGTTTCAGGATAAGAATTCCCGGGACGACCCCACCCGCGATATAGCTGAAATCCGCCCGGTTGTTGCCATACGTTATCTTCTTCGACCGGGTTCCTACCGCCGATACAAAAGAGATATTGGAATAGGGATGACAGCCAAAAAGATAGTCGAGGCCCCGGTAAACATACGCCGCAGGCATAAGATCCGGGAACACCCGGTGAGCATAATAACAGGTGATCGCCCAGTTGACGATTCCCCCATTCCCTCCCCAGCCGCCGGTGGCCATCGGCACCCCATAGGGGTTCTGCTTGGCAAAGCCGTCACTCATTTCTTTGTATGTAACGACATAGGTCCGTAGCTTGTCCCGGTACGCCTGGTCCATATAGGGCGCTGCCTGCAGCGCCGCCAGCATCCCGAATTGCACGCTGCGATCCAGCGCCGGCCAGATGCCTTCCCGGAACTCCTTGGCAAAATCCTCCTCTTGGGTCGTAATATACAGCTGCAGGGCCGCCGTCGTCTTCAGGTTCCGCCGGAACATCGCCGCAAACCGGGACGTATCCCGCTTGCTGAGGCTGTCATCCTCCCTCCACAGCTGCCGGGCATAGAAAAGGCTCTGCGCCGCAAGCGTATCGTCAAAACCTTTCAGGGCGCGGCTCGCAGCAGCAAGGGCGGCTGCCGTATAATAATCGAGGAATACCGTCCTCTCCGTAAAGGCCCACCGGTCATCCATCGTTCCACTCGACCGCCCATCCGTCTCATAAGGCTTGAGCCCCGGATTATACGGCAGATTGTCCGTTTCCATCGACCCGTCACCCAAATGATGATATTGATGCAGGTTGGGCACGACGATCCCCCGCACCGGGTGACCGATATTCTTCACCTGCGCCACCATGTTCAGCACCCCATGCCTGATCTGTTGCAGGATATCGGGCGCCCCATCCGGCCGATGGATGTCGACATACCTTGTCGGATAGTCGACGAACGTCTCATCCCGCTTCAGCTTGAATTTTTCCCACGCATCCACCAACGCCAGCACGGCGTCACAATGCGACCCGGTTTGGATATCAAAGTCCCCGGCATCATACCATCCGCCGACGGCCAGGCCCGGGATACGCTCGAGCGATTGGTATTTCGTCTGGGTGGACGCCCCCATACTATATCCATCAAAATGCTGATGATTCACCGGCGCCTGCAACGCGTCGTCCAGGAACGACGCGCCATGCCACACCCGATAGGCTTCATTCACCTCCATATGGTCCATCTGTACCGGGAACCAAACATCCAGGGTAGGATGCCAGCTATCCGCAAAGACATCGGGACTGATCCGAAAAGAGTTCGTCCGCTGGTTGCCATACTGTATAAAATAGACACCGGGTTCTTTCACCGCACTGAAATCGAAGACCTCGTAATTGTATCGCAGATACCTGCCCCAATGACGAAGCGGCGCCCGCAGCTTCTCCACCTCCCTGCCATCTTCGGTCGCCTGGTACAGCACCGCTTCGGACAGCGGCACATCGGCTTTATCCAATTCGATCACGGCGGTCTTGTCCTGCCCGGGCGTATAGCCCACCTGCGAGAACCCGATCACTGGCTTTCGCTTCCAGCCCGGGATCGCGTTTGGCTCGAGATACCAGCTAAGCACCTTTCCCGTCTTCCCCGCCGGCAGCAGGCTGCGTACAATGAACCAGCCGTTTTGTCCAAGGTTCCTTCCGTCATATAACAGCAGATCGGCGTCCGTACTCCGGATCAGCACCCTTCGCTCGGCATCTTCCGGCGACAACACCAGGGTCCGGCCACTGGCCAGCGGCGAAGGAATGATGAATTCATGCCGCCCCCGGTCGTCGAACGTGGTATGACCCGCAAATTGAGGTATTTTTTTGTCCGCTGTCTCCATCCGGGTCTCACTCGATGGATACAAAGGGAAATTGCCGGGCTTCCCGTCCGCGAGATACGTCTTCTCAAAATACGCGGCCGGCAGGAATTCCAGGTTGAACCCCGCATTACCCACCAGCTTTTCGGGCAGCGGCTGGTCGAGATAGACGCTGATCTCAACCCCCTTGTCTTTCGCCGTCACCTGCACCCTCGAATGGAAATTGTATTCCTTATAGCCCAACCCGGCCTCGATGGTGCTGCGCCCGTGGTCCACCGATCGGTTTTCCAGCACCGGGATTAGGTCCCACTGCTCCGGCGTAGGCTCCAGCCGGACAGCCCCGCCCGTGGCAGTCCTGACTCCATGATGGATGATCTCGATGCCCGCCGTCTTCTCATCGAAGAACATCCCATTGTATTGACTGCTGAACACCATCACATTGACGCCGGGCTTCTCAAAATAGCCCGAATCGTTGACCTGCAGATGGCTTCCGGAATGATTATCCTGTGCAATGGCCTGCGATCCCCATACGGTCGACACCAGGATACTGAGGAGGGCTATACGTACTATTATCATCTTGAAGTTTATTTCTAAGCGAAGATTTCCGGATGATCAATGCCGGCGACACAATGGTCTTTATCCGCGGCACCGCCGCACTGCGGCCGGCCAGCTGGCCCAGCAGGGCAGAAGCCGCCAATCTGCCGATCTCGAAGCCGGGATAATCGATAGTCGTGAGCGCGGGAGTGATCAGCCTGCCGGCGGGAGCATTGTTGAACCCCACGATGGCTACGTCCTCGGGTACCCGTACCCCCGCCTCCGTCAAATGGCGCAGACACGCGACGGCAGCGGAATCATCGGCAATGAACAGTCCGTGGGGCAACGTCTCCATCCGTAATATCCTCTCGGCAATAGCCGCTCCACCTTCTACCCCCATATCCTCCGCTATCATCAGGTTGCCGGAGATCCCCGCATCCCATCTCTTCAGCGCTTGCTGAAAACCCATATATTGCCGGACACCGGAGTCTCTCATCCGGCTCGACGTGACCAGGACCAACCGCCTGCATCCCTGCCGGATAAGATGCTCGGCCGCGAGATATCCGCACCCGGCATCGTCGATCATCACGCTGCCGCTAACGCTCATGCGATCGGCCCGGCCAAAGAACACGCTGGGGATCCCGTTGTCGATAGCCAATACACCATCTACCCCGCGGTCAAACAACAGCCAGGCGTTGGAGAAAAGGACTTCGCACCCCCATTCACCGGTCACTTTCTGAATACCCCGGAGTGTCTCAGGAAGGAAAGGATTACCCAGCTGATGGACAAGGACTCCAATGGTCGGGGTCCTCTTGCGGGCAAGGTCATAGACGGCAAGTCTTTTGATGTCAGGCATTCGGCTTTCTTGCAGCTTCAATTTAGCCGTTTAACCCGAAGATGGGTTGCCGTGGGAATGGATTTGGCGAAGAATGAGACGTTTTCACCTGCTCTGATAAAAAAAGGTCATTTTACAGCCTGGATACTCTTTTTCCGGATGATTCCCGCATGATCAGGTCGGCCCTGATCATCATTGTGCTGATGTGACTGAGATTGCCCATCCCCGTAAGATGCTCCACAAGGTTCCTGGCCGCCGTTTCCCCCATTTCCATTCCAGGATAATGGATCGTCGTCAGGGTCGGCCTTATCAGCTTCCCGATGACCTCGTTGTTGAACCCGACCACCGCAACATCCTGTGGCACCCGCAAACCCCCGTCCAGCAGCTCGCGTATACAAACGGCCGCGGCAAGATCGCTGCTCACAAAAACTCCATCCGGCGCCGGCTGTATCTGCATAAGGGTCCTGGCCGCCGCCGCACTGGCCTCTTCCGTAGGTTCGGCGATGATCAAAAGAGATTCGTCGAAGGGCAGATCGTTCTCTTTCAGCGCCGCCCGGTATCCTTTGTAGCGCTGCGCATAAACAGGTTGATCGACCGGGCTGGTAATATGCGCTATCCGGCGGCAACCCTCTTCGATAAGATGCGATGTCGCCATATGGCCGCAGCGGACATGGTCGATGACAACGGAAATGCTTTGGGGAAGGTCCCCCTCACGATCCAGGAAAATGACGGGAATGTTCTTTTCGATAAAAGGCGTGAAATGATCCAGGCCCGCCGTATCCTCGGCCGGAATGACAATGACCCCGTCCACCCGGCGGCGAAAAAGATTCTGGGTATTGGCGATCTCTTTGTCCGCACTCCGGCCGGAATCCATGATAATAATGCCATATCCCGCTTCATTGGCCACTTTCTCGATGCCGGACAACACAGCCGTCGTAATGCTGCTGTTCAGCTCATATACGATCACCCCGATGGCCAGGGACTGCTGCTGCGATTGCTGCAGACGCAGATTCTTCGCGAAAGGGTTGGACCGGTAGCCCATCCGGCCTGCCGTCTCGAACACCCTCTTTCGGGTCTTTTTACTGATAGCGGGATCATCGTTCAGGGCCCTGCTCACCGTGGAGGGGGATAGCTCGAGGTTCTTCGCAATATCATAGATCGTGATCTCCTTTGACTTTTCCATACTTTCTTTTTTGCGCGATATAGTCTGAAGGCAACATATTGAACTTTGCCTTAAAAGCCCTTGCGAAATAATTGGGCGTTGAGAAGCCGGTCTGGTACGCCACTTCGGCAATGGTCAGATCGCTTTTTTCCAATAGCATCGCCGCCTTCTCCAATTTGAACGAACGGATATATTCTACAGGTGTTTCCCCTGTTATTTCCAGTACCTTGCGATACAGCGAGCTCCGGCTCATACCCACCTGTCTGCTGAGAAACTCCACCGACAGCTGCGAGCTCATGATATTCTCCTCCAGGCAGTGGGCGAGGGCTTGGAACAAACGCTCATCTTCCGTTTGTACGCCCGGTGCCGCCTGGAGCAGTTTCATCTGCCGGGTATAGATACTCTTCTGATTCCGCCCCAGCTCGAGCAGGCTCCGCATCTTGGCATGCAGCACGTCGAAATTGAAGGGTTTGGTGATATAGTCGTTGGCGCCTGTTTCCAAACCCTGCACCGTCTGGGCCTCCCCCGTCAACGCCGTAAGCAGGATGATCGGGACATGACACGTACGCCGGTCCGCCTTCAATTTCTTCGAAAGCACGATGCCATCCATATGCGGCATGCTGATATCACTGACGATCAGCTGCGGATGGGCGGATAATGCTTTCTGCCAGCCCTCCTTGCCGTCTGCCGCCTCGATGACCCTGTAGCTCTTTTTGAGGTTGTCCTTCAAATACCACCGGAAATCTTCGTTATCCTCCACCAGCAATATCGTCGCCATCTCCGGATCAGCCGCCGTCTCCCCCTCTTCAACGGTCTCTTCCATCGCCACAGTCTCATCGGCTTCGACCATCTCTTCCACAACCTCCAGCGGCAGCAGGACGGAAAAAGTGCTTCCCCGCCCCGGCTCGCTTTCCACCCCGACCGTACCTCCATGCATTCTGACAAACTCTTTCACAATGGACAGACCGATACCCGTCCCCTGGTTGAGCACCGCTTCCCCGGCCGTATGCTGAAAGAACCGTTCGAATATCCGATCGACCATGTCGGCAGGTATCCCGACACCGGTATCGATCACCCGCATACAGACCCATCTTTTCCCGTCCGCATCCGGTCCGCCGATGGCGTCCAGCACAACAGAGATGCTCCCTTCCTCCAAAGTGAACTTGAACGCATTCGAAAGCAGGTTGAACAGGATGCGTTCGATCTTATCATGATCGAACAATACATCGAGCCGCGGAATATCACTGCTAAAATTCAGCTGGATATGTTTTCTTCCCGAAAGGTCGGAAAACGACTGCACCACATCCCGGACAAAGGACACCAGCTCTCCCGGCGTCGGCAACAAGCGGAGCTCCTGCTCCTCCATCTTCCGGAAATCCAGCAACTGATTGACGAGATTTAGCAGTCTTCTGGCATTCCGGCGGATCATATACAGTTTATCGGTCGAACCCCCTTCGGGCGGTCGCGAAAGCAGCTCGTTCACCGGCCCCATGATCAGAGCGATCGGCGTCCTGAACTCATGACTCAGATTGGTTAGGAATTTGAGCTTCATCCGGTCCAGTTCCTGCGTGCGCCGGACCTCCGCGCGTTCCCGCTCCAGCTCGAACTTGTTTCGGATCCTCGCAATCCCGCGATGCCGGCTGTAAAATAAAAGCCCACCCGCCGCAAGGACATAAAAAATATAAGCATAGACCGTGCGCCACAGGGGCGGCTTTACATAAATGGAAATGGACCTTTCTTCCGTGCTCCACAACCCGTCGTTATTGCTTGCCTTCACACGGAACACGTATCGCCCGGGATCGAGATTGGTATATCGCGCCGTATTCATGGCGCCGGTGTTCCAATCCCTGTCGACCCCATCCAGCTTATACGCATATTGATTTCGCTTGGGCAGCGTATAGTTCAGCGCCACAAAGCTCAATGCAAAATTTTGCTTGTAATCCAGCCGGATCTCATTGGCAACGGAGATCTGGTCGCTGATGGGTGATCCGGAGCCCGGCTGGACGGACTTATTGGCGATCTGCAGGTCCGTCAGTACAACGGCCGGCGTATTTTGGTTGATCGTCAGCTGGCCCGGATAAAAATAGTTAAAGCCCTCAACGCCCCCGAACGCCAGCTCTCCATCGGACAAACGTATGCCCGCCCCATGCACAAAATTGTTATTCTGCAAGCCATTGAGCGAAGTAAAGTTTCGAAAGGTCTTCGTGTCCCCGTCAAAGCAGCTGAGACCCGTATTGGTGCTGACCCAGATGCGCCCCTGGCCGTCCTCCAATATCTGGTAGATCGTCGTATTCGGCAGACCATCCTTCTCGGTGTAATTGATAAAATGCCCATCGCCATTGTCGCATACGCTTAGTCCGCCGCCATACGTCCCCACCCACATCCGGCCCCGGCTGTCACAGCGCAATGCATGCACTTTGTCGAAGGACAACCGGCTGTTGCGCTGATTATATAAGGTGAAACGATTGTCCTGGGGCCGCAGAACAGCCAACCCCCCGCCATGAGTGCCGATCCAGATATTACCGTTCTTGTCCTCTTCAAGCGCCCGGATATAGCCATTCACCGGCAAAAGGATATCAGGACCCGCCGTCGGCGCCGGCGTATACCTTGCAACGATCCGGTCGTTCTCCAACACCGTTACTCCCTGCCCGTTCGTGCCGGCCCAGATCCGGCCTCGCCTGTCTTCGAGAATACTATAAATATCATTCCCGCTCAAAGTTACACGGCCACCCTTCGTCACGGTATCCATCATGATCAGCCCGCCCCCCAGCGTGCCGATATACAACCGGCCGTTCCGGCCAAGCGCCAACGAAAGCACCGTCAGCCTGTCCCCTTCGATGCCGTCCACCCGTATAGGAACCCGCGTTATTTTTCCGGTCATCCGATCGAAGCTATACAGACCGCCCCCATCCGTACCCACCCACACCTTGCCGTCCCGCTGCTCGGCAAACGAGGTCACCACGGCATCCCCAAGCTTTATATCGAAAAGGTTGAGGTTCTTATCATATTTATCGATCCCGCCATGATCGGTGCCCAGCCAATAAATGCCCTCCCTGTCGATATAGATGCTTTTTATGGCCTTGCTGGTAAGCCCATGCGCATTGCCATCGGGGAGATAGATCGACGCCCGTCCGGTCGTCGGGTCCAGCACGTGGAGCCCCTCCATGGTCCCGATCCACAATTTACCATCCCCGTCCGGCACAATGGCATTGATGGCCATCCCTCCCAACACCTTGTTGCCCGGGTCCATTTCCCGGTAGGGAACAAAATCTCCTTCGTCCGGTCGCATCATACAAAGACCCTGGGTCGTTCCCACCCAGATCCGTCCCGATCGGTCTTCAGCCAGCACCCTGACATCATCATATACGAGACTGCCCCGTTGGGAAGCGTTATGCCTGAAGCGCTTGAAGGCATGTGTATCCGGCTGATAAAGAAACAATCCGCCATCCGTACCCACCCAGATCCGGCCCCGGGTATCCGCAAACACACATTCCAGGCTGATCCCCTTCAACGCCCCCGATGGAGGTCCGAGTGCCAGCTTTTCCAACTTTCCCGAAACCGGGTCCAGCACATACGGAGCTTCGAACTGTGCTATCCAGATCTTTCCCCGGCCATCACTGCAAATACCCCGGATAACAGCATCGGGCACCAGGCCGGATGCATCACCCGCCGGCGGAAAGGACACGAACCGGTCCTTTTTCCGGTCATACAGACTGATGGCGCCACCACTGGTGCCGATCCATAACCCCCGGCTGTCCTCGTAAAGCGCAAGGACCTCATTGGCCCGAAGACTCGTACTGTCGCCGGGAATATGGCGATACACCGTAAAATTAGCGCCGTCGAACTTGTTCAACCCATCGTCCGTCGCAAACCACATCAACCCATACCTGTCCTTTAAAATGGCATTCACCGTGTTGGACAACAGCCCGTCCTTCGACGTCAACGACGTAAAATTGAGATGCGCAGGCTGGCCATGACCAGCCAGGGCCAACCACATCAACATCAGGAATACTATGCTATTCTTTATCGCCATAACGCGCCGGGATCAACAAGGTAGTCGAATATAATGAATTTAAACATTTGTGCTATACATTTCAACAAATAGCACATACCTAATTGGCTGCTAATTATAGATTTGTATCGACTATGATTGCTGCCGCCATCACCGGAGTTATGGATTCCGCCACCCCCACGGCGGGATTGACATCGACCCAGAAGGTCTTATTGATCCACTTCGATAAGACCGGTACGGATCGGCTCGCGCAGTACCTCGGCAATAAGTTCCATTTGATCCCCGCCAACGCCGAACGCCAGTTAACAATCTTGCAGGACCAGGCCATCCAGCTGATCATCATCAACGCCACATCGGATTACCGCCATGCAGGTATGCAAACCTGTTCCCGGATCAAATCCATGCCCGCCTTTGCGCACCTGGCCGTGATCGTCCTCATCCCGGCCAACGACCATCCCGCCAGACTCACCTGCCTCGAATCCGGCGCCGACGCCTGGATCGAAGGTCCACTGTCCCGTGACTATCTGCGGGCGCAGATCAACGCTCTCCTTACCAACAGGCGCAGCCTGAAAAGCTATTTCTCCCGGCCCCCCCGGCTAAACCCGCTTTCGATCGCCGGCGCTATAAACAACCCCTCCTTTCTCAATAGGCTCCACAACATCATTCTTGGCCGCCTGCCGGATACCGGCCTCAACGTGGAGGTATTGGCAAGACTGATGAACGTAAGCCGGCCTACCCTATACCGAAAGATCAGATCCCTTTCGGACCGTACCCCAAACGAATGGGTGAACGCTATCCGGCTCAATAAAGCGGCCGAACTGTTGTCCGGCAGCGACGCCAGGATCCTCGAGATCGCCAAAATGGTGGGATTTCATTCAAGAAGCAATTTCGGAAAGGCGTTCCAAAAACATTTCGGCCTCACGCCAATGGAATACCGGAAAAGAACAACGGACTAGGCCTACCGGGTAGAAATAGGCATTTTTTGCATTCGCTTGCATTTTTTTTGCACCCTTTAGCAACTTCAATGCAACAAGATTCAAACATGTAAAATATTATAAAACAAATAAAACAACATTCTTAAAAAATATATATAATAATAGTTGTACGCCGAAAGAAAAAACTTCGGCATCTTTATGCAATCGGTTTAAAACAGCCATTCACCAATTAACTACACAAAAGTTTGCTTATGAAAAGTTCCCAACAAGCCATTCGAAGGCTCGCAAAGAGCTGCTTTTCTCTTCTCGCCTTTGTTCTCATCTCCTTCACCGGATTCGCCCAAACACCCATCAAGGGCAAGCTATTCGACAATAGCGGCACCCCCTTGAACGGCGCCTCCGTGATCGTAAAGGGCACAACCCGCGGCGCCAGTACCAACTCCGCCGGGGAATTCACCATCAATGCCAATCCCGGCGAGACATTGGAGATCTCGATGGTGGGCTACCAAACCGCCTCCGTGAAACTCGACCGAAACACGACCGAGATCAATCTAAGACTCGAACAAAAGACCAGCCCCGTCGAAGAGATCATCGTCATCGGTTATGGTACCCAAAAACGCGCCTCGGTCACCGGGGCCATCTCGAGCGTCAACAGCAAAACGGTAAAAGAATTGCCGGTGCCCAGCATCGCGCAGGCGTTGCAGGGCCGGGTCACGGGCCTTCAGGTGACCAATAACGGCAGCCCGGGCACGGACCCGATCGTTGTCATCCGGGGGATCAGCTCCATCTCCTATGCGTCCAATCCCCTGTACGTGATCGACGGTCTGCCCACAGGCGATCTGTCCACCATCGACACTCGGGACATCGAGAACGTGGATGTCCTCAAAGACGCCTCTGCGGCGGCGATCTATGGATCGAGGGCGACCAACGGGGTCATCATTATCACGACAAAGAAGGGCTCCAGGAGCGGAAAGATCCGGGTCAGCCTCGATTCCTATGTCGGTACACAGGACGTCACCAAACGGCTGAGCCTGCTGAATACCCAACAGTTCCAGCAGTATGCCATCGCCTACCGGGGCAGTAATGTCCCACGGCTGGTGGATCCCTGGGTCAATACGCCCATCTACAAGGGCACCAGCCAGACCTATGGCCAGACCAATACCAACTGGCAGGACGCCTATTTCAAATCCGGGATGATGACCCAGCATAATATCGGACTCAGCGGCGGCAACGACATCTCGCGTTTCTACGCTTCGGCCGGATATTTCGACCAGACGGGGATCGCTCCCACGGTCGGCTATAAACGCTACAATTTCCGGATCAATTCGGAACATAACATCAGTAAGGTCTTCACCTTCGGTGAGAACCTCTACCTCGCCGACGGCGAGCAGGCCTATGACAACAACGAGGCAGGGTCGAGGTCCAACCTGATCAACGTCATCCGGATCATGCCGCATATGCCGGTGTATGATCCCACTACCACTGACGGGTACCGGGGGGTCAACTCCGTGCTGGACGGCGGCGACCCGACCAATCCTGTGGAAGATGCGACGTTTAAGAACAAGGGCACGAGATCGACCCTCAAGATACTGGGTACGGCGTATGCGGAAGTGAGCTTTACCAAATGGTTGAAGTACCGCTCCTCGATCGGTATCGACTATGCCAATGGATTGGACTACCGTTTCCTGCCCGTCTACAATGACAGTGGAACCGTCGCGGGTAGCAGCGCCATCCTGGCAGGCGTTACGAACAACCGTGCCGTATCTGTTGTGCAGGTCTATACACAGCAACTCACCTTCGACCGGTCCTTCGGCAATCATCACTTCAACGCTACAGCCGTATACGAATACCTGCAGCAAAAGATCCGCAATGAGAATGCAAGCGGCAACCAACCGTCCAATGTCGTCCGGGACCTGAACAACGCCACCAACGTGTCGGTTCAGACGTTGAAGAACGAGGGAGACCTCATCTCCTACGTAGGCCGGTTGAACTATGATTACAAGGGTAAATTCCTGGTCAGCGGCGCCATTCGCCGGGATGGTCTCTCGGTATGGGCGCCGGGTAAGAAATGGCGGGTGTTCCCCAGCGGCAGTGTCGGCTGGCGCATCGACCAGGAACCCTTTATGCAGAGCGTGAATAAGATATCCGAGCTCAAGGTAAGGGCGGGTTATGGCGTTACCGGCCTGAACGGTTTTGCGATAGGGTATAACCCCTGGCAGCAGGTCGTCAACGCCAACAGCGCCTATTATCCTTTTGGCAACGTATTCACCAGCGGCCCCGCTTCTTCCGTCCCGGGTCTGAGCAATCCCATCCTCGAATGGGAGGACACCAAACAGCTGAATTTTGGCCTGGACCTGGGAATGTTCAGCAACGCGCTGACCCTGTCCGCCGAATATTTCCGGCGTACCACCTCCAACCTCATCCTGGGTGTTACCCTGCCGCCCACGTTCGGCTATCAAAACACAACGGTACCCGTGAATATTGGCGGCATGCAAAACAACGGGTTCGAGATACAGCTTGGCTATACCAAGAGGACGGGCGAGATCCGGTGGAATGCCAGTGGCCTGATCAGCTTCATCACCAACAAGGTGAAATCGCTGGCTCCCGGCATCACCAATATTGAAGCCGGCTCGGATGCAGACCTTAGCGAAGGCTATGGCGTCACCAACACGGCCGTCGGTCATCCCATCCAATCGTTCTACGGCTGGAAGGTGGAGGGTATCTTCCAGAACGCGGCCGACGTAAGCAAACACGCCACCCAGTATGCGGGCACCGCTCCTGGCGATATCGCATTCAAAGACATCAACGGCGATGGAGTAGTCGACAGCAAAGACCGCACCTGGCTCGGCAGCTTCATTCCGAAGTTCACCTATGCCTTCAATTTGGGTGCGAGCTATAAGGGTTTCGACGTATCCACCTTCTGGCAGGGCGTACAGGGAAACAAGATCTATAATGCCACCCGGACGATCTCCGAAGGCATGATCCGCTTCTTCAACGCGAGCACCAAGGTTCTGGACGCCTGGACCCCCAGCCATACCAATACCAGCGTACCCCGCGCCATCTCTTCCGATCCCAACCAGAATGCCCGTCCATCCACCCGCTTCCTGGAGGACGGCAGCTACCTGCGGCTTAAGAATGTCATGCTCGGCTATACCATTCCCGATAAACGACTGCAGACGATGACCAACGGGGTCGTCAGAAGCTTCCGCATCTATGTCTCGGCACAAAACGTGCTGACCATTACGAAATATACGGGCTTCGATCCCGAAGTGGGCAACCGGCAGGTCAACACCTCCTCGCTCACCAACGGCATCGACGCGGCCGTCTATCCAACGCCTCACGCCTACCAGGTCGGCATCCAGGCCAGTTTTTAATCAATAGATAATAAAACCTTGAAAATACAATAGTATGAACCGATTTATCAAGATAACGTTGTCGGTGCTCTTCCTCGGCCTGATCGCCGTGATTGCCTGCAACAAACGATTGAACCAGTTCAATCAAAACAACCCTACTACGGACACCTATTTCAAGACAGCTGCCGAGCTCCGCAATGGTGTGGCCGCCGCCTATTCGAGCCTGCACAGCGGGAACCTCGTCGGCCGCGAGTGGTTCTTCACCCACGATATGCGGGGGGGAGAGACCGGATCGGGTGGCGCACAGCTCGAGGCGCCCAGGGCCGAATTGCTGACACAGCCTTCGCCTTCTCCGTCGAATTCCGTTATGACCAGCGTCTGGACCGGCACTTACGCCATGATCAACCGGGCAAATCTTGTCATTCAGAAAGGCCCCGGCGTCAAGGACGATCCCGCCTCAGCCGCCGAGATCGTCGGGGAAGCCGAATTCCTGCGGGCATGGGCTTATTACGAGCTGGTTACCATGTGGGGTGACGTTCCGCTATACAAAGATCCGGTAACTACCGTAACCGGTTACAAAGCCAAGTCGCCGGCCGCCGATGTATATGCATTGATCGTCGCCGATCTCACCGACGCCGCCACAAAGCTGCCCACCAGCCACTCCACCGACGGACGGGCAAGCGCCGACGCCGCTAATTTCCTCCTGGGCAGAGTGCTGATGCAAAAGGGCGATTATAAAGGGGCCGAGACCGCACTGCAGAAGGTGTATGGCAAATACACGCTGGTGAATAACTTCCTCGACAACTTCGACGGGGATGTCAACCTGGGAAGCTCCAATCTGGCAAGCGGCCATGAATTCAATGCCGAATCCATCTGGGAGATCGTCTTCATCGATAAAGGCGACGATAATTTCAACTGGGGGTATATTGGCGAAGGCGCGACGGCCGACCAAAGCATCATGCGCAGCCAGGAATACGGGATCGTCTGGGGCAACGTGGTCCCCTCCAATTCCATCCTCAACGAATTCGAACCGAACGATCCCCGGTACCATTTTACCTTTTACGAGTCCGGCGACAATATCCTGACCTTTGGCGGAACGAAGCCTGGAAAGGCATTGACGGAAAATGGTATGAACGTGGCCTCCAGCAACCACAATGGCGTGATCCAGAGAAGGGTTTTCCGCAAATACTCCGTGCTTGACTGGACCGACGACGGATTCCACCCCGACGGGATCAACATGCGGGTCATGCGCTATGCAGACCTGTTGCTGATGCTGGCCGAATGCGAGGCCGAAGTGGGCACTCCCGCACAGGCAGCCATTTATATCAACCAGGTTCGCGCCAGGCCAAGCGTAAATATGCCGCCCGTGACCCTGACCAACCACGACGATGCCATAAAAGCGGTGATGCACGAACGAGCCGTCGAGCTGGCCGGCGAAGAGGTGAATAACATCGATATGCTCAGATGGAGAGCAAAAGGATATTATCCCTCTTTGCACGCCGATCCAAAACCGGGACAAGTCGCCCTGTTCCCGATCCCGGCCGGCGAAACATCCGCCAATCCGCTGGTCAATTAATCCCAAAAGGAGGCCGGCCGCCGGCCTCCTTTTTTTTCTGTATCTTTTCCTATCATGTCATTACCCGCTTGTGCATATGCCCCACGATGGCTGCTTGGCGCCCTGGTCGTTTTTATTGCCGCCTGCAGCAGCAAAAACAAGAACACCCTGTTCTCTCAACTGAGCCCGGAAGCGTCCGGCATCCATTTCCGCAACGATCTCAACGACGTCGACTCCTCCGTATCCTTCATCAACGAATTCGGCTATATGGGCGGCGGCGTAGGGATCGGCGACTTCAACAACGACGGCCGCAAAGACATCTTCACCGCTAACCAGGTCAGCTGCCGCCTCTACATCAACAAAGGCAATAACCAGTTCGAGGACATCACCGAAAAAGCCGGCCTGACGACCAACATCTGGGCCACCGGCGTCAGCATCGTCGATATCAACAACGACGGCTACGACGACATCTATGTCTGCGTCCTCGGCCGCGATCTCCGCCATCCCGCCAAAAACCTCCTCTTCATCAACCAACACAACCTCACCTTCAAAGAGGAGGCCGAAGAATATGGCCTGGCCTTCTCCGGCTATTCCACCCAGGCTGTCTTCCTCGACTACGATCACGACGGGGACCTCGATATGTATCTCGTCAACTATTTGCTCGGATCCCACACAAATGCCGTAATTCCCATCAACCACAGCGGTGGCTCACCCGCCAATGACCGGCTGTTCCGCAACGACGGCTTTTCAAAAGAAAAAGGCCATCCCGTCTTCACCGACGTCACCCAACTGGCCGGCATCCGGGAAGACGGCTATGGCCTCGGCGTAACCGTCAGCGACTTCAACAACGACGGCTGGCCCGATATCTACGTCGCCAACGATTTTCTTTCCAATGACGACCTCTGGCTGAACAACCGCAACGGCACCTTCACAAATGTCATCGGCCGGTCCCTCCAGCACCAAAGCTATTCCAGCATGGGAGCCGATGCCGCAGATCTCAATAACGACGGTCTCCCCGATATCATCACCCTCGACATGCTGCCGGAATACAACAAAAGGAAAAAAGAGTCCTTCTCTTTCATGAATTATGACCGCTACAACGCGGAACGAAGCATGGGCTACTCCCCCGAATTCATGCGCAACATGCTCCAGCTAAACAGGGGAAACATCCGTTCAGGAGATACCAGCATCCCCTGCTTCAGCGAGATCGGCCAGCTCGCAGGTATCCAGGCCACCGACTGGAGCTGGAGCGTGCTCATCGCCGACTTCAACAACGACGGCTGGAAGGACATCCATGTCACCAATGGCATCGGCCGCGATTTTATCAACGCCGACTTCCTGGAGTTCAGCAGCAGGATCTTCGCCAGCAACAAGACCCGCCCCGAGCAGGAAGCCCTGATCCGAAAGAGGCTGGCCGAGCTGAACCATGTCAACCTCCCCAATTACCTCTTCCTGAACAACCATGACGATACCTTCGCCGACAGTTCAGCCCGGGCGGGGATCGATGAACCCTCCATGTCCAACGGCGCAGCCTATGTGGACCTCGACAACGACGGCGACCTGGACCTCGTCGTAAACAATATCAACAAAGAGGCATTTGTATTCATAAACAATACCGTCCAAAAGGGCAAACCGGTCGGATCGCATTTCCTAAGCCTGACCCTCGCCGGTGACTCGCTAAACCCGCAGGCCTTCGGAGCAAAAGTTCGGGTATTCACCGGCAGCCAGGTCCAAATGCAGGAGGAGAACCCCGTCCGCGGATATTTTTCCTCCGTCGACCGCCAACTGCTCTTTGGCCTCGGAAATGTCCGCCAGGTCGACTCCCTTACAGTGATCTGGCCCGACAGCAGCATCCAAACCATCCGCCAATTCCCGGCAGATACCCTCCTGGCCCTCTCCTGGCAGAATGCCGCCAAAACACACCCCGCTCCCCAACCCCCCACACCGGCGCTCTTCTCAGACCTCACCTCCTCAGCCGGGTTAACCTACCGCCACCGGGAAAGCCCCATCAATGACTTCGCCCTCCAACGCCTCCTTCCCCATAAATACTCCCAGTTGGGTCCCTTTATCGCTTCCGGCGACATCGACAACGATGGCTTGACCGACTTTTTTATCGGCGGCGCCTTCAATTCCTCCGGCAAGATCTTTTTGCAACAAACGAACGGCTCCTTCCGATCAAAGAACCTCATCGACAGTATAAAAGTGGAGGAAGACATGGCCTCCACCTTCTTCGACGCCGATGGCGACGGCGACCTCGACCTCCTGGTCACCGGCGGCGGTTTTCGATATGAAGAAGGGTCGGTGAATTATAAACCCCGCCTCTACATCAATGACGGTCACGGCAATTTTACGCTGAGCCCCAACGCCATTCCCGACTCCGTGCGCACTATCACGGGCTGCGTGGCCACCGCCGATATCGACGGGGACGGCGACCTCGACCTCTTCATCGGCGGCCGCGTTTCCAAAGAATATCCCTTGCCGCCTCACAGCTATATCCTCCGGAACGATAAAGGCATGTTCACCGATATCACGGCGCAATGCTGCCCCGCCCTCCAACACGCCGGCATGCTCACCGCCGCCCTCTGGATGGATATCAACAACGACAAACAACCCGACCTGGTCCTGGCCGGCGAATGGATGCCGGTCCGCTTCTTTCTCAACGACCACGGCAGGCTCCACGAAGTGACAGACTCCACCGGTCCAGCCAATATGCACGGCATGTGGCGTAGCCTGGTCGCCGCCGATCTCGACAACGACGGCGACCTCGACCTGGTCGCCGGTAACCTCGGCCTCAACTGCGACTATCGCGCAAGCCCAACCACTCCCATGGAACTGTTCGCGTCGGACATCGACGGCAACGGCAGGATCGACCCCATCCTGTTCTATTATATAAAGGATGAAGATGGGGTCAGACGCTCGTACCCCGCGTTCAGCAGGGGCCAGCTGGCGGCACAGGTCCCCACCGTAAAAAAGCAGTTCCTGCTCAACGAGGACTATGCACGGGCGGGCTTCCCGGAAATATTCCCCGGCAAAACAAAAACCGGAATGTTGAGCTTCTATTGCGACGAGACCCGAAGCTGCTGGCTGGAAAACCTCGGCAACGGGAAATTCAAAAAACATGTCCTGCCGGTCGAAGCACAATTTGCACCGGTTAACGCGATCGGCTGCGAGGATGTCGATAAGGACGGATACAAGGACCTCCTGCTGGCGGGAAACGACTACCAGACGGATGTTTTCACCGGCCGGTACGATGCTTCCTACGGCTGCTTCCTTCGCGGCGGCCCAAACAAAGAGTTCTCCGCTGTCCCCACTGCCCAATGCGGACTCGTAATAAAAGGGGACGTAAAAGACATGGCCGTCATCCGGCGTCGCGACGGCGAAATGCTCGTCCTCGCGGCTGTCAACGACGATAGCCTCCGGACATTTAAAGTCAATAACCAACGCCTGAAAAAATAAATCTATGTCCCATCGTGTCCTGCTGGCTTTGATCCTTCTTGCCCTGGCTTCCTGCCGCCATCGGCCCCTGCCCAACCAGGAGATGATCGACCTGCTAAAAGTCTCGGCAAAATTCGATCACAACCACGAGAACGTATTTTCACCGGAAGCGATGGTCGAATACTGCGACTCCCTGTTGGGCGCGAACCCCGGCGAAGAGGCGGGAAGAGAGATCCTCACCCGCAAAGCAAACGCGTTATTGCAGCTGGGCGAAGAGGGTAGGGCGATAGAGATCTATCAGCAGGTCCTCGACCGGATCTCCCTCGGCCTTATCGACCAGCGCCAACGGGTCATGAAAGATCTCGCCATTTCCTATCTGCGCCAGGGTGACCGGGTGAATTGCATCAACA
>Ga0310811_10001275_pt1 | contig 32133 bp, 19 predicted proteins | sample YCmetagenome_FD_207642 | JGI IMG/M metagenome (GOLD analysis project Ga0310811, IMG submission 207642) | Soil microbial communities from experimental microcosm in Duke University, North Carolina, United States - YC | ecosystem: Engineered > Artificial ecosystem > Soil microcosm > Unclassified ...
GCCACCAGAACGAACGCATTCAGCTGCGTGAGGGTCATCGCATACTCCACCGAGGTGTCAGCGCATCAGGAAGATCCGCCGCATCTCCCTACACTCAGAACGTACGGCATCGTCGCGGCGGGCGCACGCAACAAGCGGGCTCCCAGCTCGCTGGGAGGTGGGGATGCAGGTTCCCGCGCACGTCGAATACGAGAAGGCCACCAGCGTCGAGCACGCGCTTGCCCTGCTGTCCAGGTACGCACCCGGGGCCAGGGTGCTGGCCGGCGGGCACAGCCTGATACCGATGATGAAGCTCCGGCTCGCGCAGCCTGAGGTGCTCGTCGACATCAACGGGCTCCACGGCCTGCGCTACATCGAGCGGGCCGGCGACGAACTGCGCATCGGCGCGCTCGCCAGGCACGCGGACCTGCTGTCGGCACCGCTGGCAGGCGAGCACTTCGCGATCCTGCATGACGCGGAGCGGGTGATCGCGGACCCGATCGTCAGGAACTGGGGCACGATCGGCGGCTCCCTCTGCCAGGCCGACCCGTCGGAAGACCTGTCCGCCGCGTTCGCCGCCCTGAAAGGCTCCATGATCATCCACGGGCCCGACGGCACCCGGGAGGTGCCTGCCCGGGCCTTCCACACGGGCCCCTATGAGACCGTGGTCGGGCCTGCGGAGATGCTGATCGAGATCAAGCTGCCCATCAAGCCTGGGAGCGGCAGCGCGTACCTGAAGGTCTCCCGCCGGGCGGGCGACTGGCCGGTCGGCGCGGCCGGCGCTGCGGTCTGGCTGGCGGGAGGCGTGATCACGGACGTCGGCATCGGGCTGACCGCGCTCGGCGCGGCGCACTTCGTCGCGGCCGAGGCCGAGGAATACCTGCGCGGCCGCCCCGCCGACGATGAGGTACTCGCCAGGGCGGGCGAGATCGCGGCGCAGCACTGCAATCCGGGCGCTGACCAGCGCGGCCCGGTCGAATACAAGCGGCACCTGGCCGGCGAGCTCACCACCCGGGTACTGCACGCCGCGGTTTCGCGCGGGCTTGCCCATACCTCCCGGGGGGACGATCCCCCGTACCCCCCGATGTGAGGCGCGGAGCGCCTCACGATGTGCACCCGATGGCAAGAGGTTCGCGATGAAGATCACCGTCACCGTTAACGCGGCCGACTACACGCGGGTCGTCGAGCCGCGCTTGCTGCTCATCCACTTCCTGCGCGACGACCTTGGGCTGACCGGCTCGCACTGGGGCTGCGACACGTCCAACTGCGGCGCCTGCGTGGTCTGGCTGAACGAGACGCCGATCAAGTCCTGCACGGTGCTTGCCGTCATGGCCGACGGTCAGCGGGTCACCACCGTGGAAGGCCTGGCGACGGCAAACCGGCTCGACCCGGTCCAGGAGGCCTTCGTGGCATGCCATGGGCTGCAGTGCGGCTTCTGCACGCCCGGGATGATGATGACCGCCCGGTGGCTGCTCGACAGCAACCCGGACCCGACCGAAGAGGAGGTCCGCGAGGCGATCTCGGGCCAGGTCTGCCGCTGCACCGGGTACGAGAACATCGTCAGGTCGGTCCTGTGGGCGGCCAAGCACGAGGGCGGCGCCGCAGGCGCCGTCCCGGGGCTCCGCCCCGGCGAGGGGGCTGCCATAGGGGATAGCGGAGGGGCTCCCATGCTTTTGGGAGGAACTCCCCATGATTTGGGGGTCCCCGGGGGGATCATTCCCCCGGGGGGAGACACAGATGAACCACGCTTACGGGCCGCTCCCCCGCAAGGAGGACGCGCGGTTCATCAGGGGGCAGGGGACGTTCGTCGATGACATCGCGCTGCCCGGCATGCTGTACGGCGCGATCCTGCGCAGCCCGCTCGCGCACGCCAGGATCGTCTCGGTGGACGCCAACGCCGCCCGCGCGCACCCAAGCGTCGTGGCCGTGCTCACCGGCGAAGACCTGGCCGAGCGCGGCCTGGCGTGGATACCCACGCTCCTCGGCGACGTGCAGGCCGTGCTCGCCACCGACAAGGTGCGCTTTCAGGGCCAGGAGATCGCGTTCGTGGTGGCGACCGACCGGTACTCGGCGCGGGACGCGCTTGAGCTGATCGTTGTCGACTACGAGCAGTTGCCTCCGCTGGTCGACGCGCTGACCGCGCTCGACTCCGGCGCCCCGGTGGTCCGCGACGACCTGCCGGGCGGCAACCGGGTCTTCGACTGGGCCGCGGGGGACAAGGCGGCCACGGACGCTGTCTTCGCCGCGGCGGACGTGGTGGTCGGCTGCGACATGATGTATCCGCGCTCGCACCCTGCCCCACTGGAGACTTGCGGGGCAGTCGCCGACTACGACGTGGTTAGCGGCAAGCTGACCCTCTGGTCCACCAGCCAGGCGCCGCACGCGCACCGCACGATTTACGCGGCCCTGACCGGGCTGCCCGAGCACAAGATCCGCATCGTGTCCCCGGACCTGGGCGGCGGCTTCGGTGCGAAGGTGCCGATCTACCCGGGCTATCTCTGCGCGATCACCGCGTCGATACTGACCGGGCGGCCGGTGAAATGGGTGGAGGACCGGTCGGAGAGCCTGATGTCCACGACGTTCGCCCGTGACTACCACATGCACGGCGAGATCGCCGCGACCGCCGACGGCGAGATCCTCGGCCTGCGGGCACGGGTCCTCGCCGATCACGGCGCGTTCAACGCGGCGGCGCAGCCGTCGAAGTTCCCAGCGGGCTTCTTCCACATCTTCACCGGCTCCTACCAGACGCAGGCGGCGTACTGCGAGGTCACCGGCGTGTACACGAACAAGGCGCCGGGCGGCGTCGCGTACTCCTGCTCGTTCCGCATCACCGAGGCGGTGTACCTCGTCGAACGGCTGACGGACATGCTGGCCCGCCAACTCGGCATGGACCCGGCGGAGCTGCGGATGCGCAACCTGCTGCGCCCTGAGCAGTTCCCCTACACGTGCCCGACCGGCTGGGAGTACGACTCCGGCGACTACCCCCGGGCACTCCAGCTGGCCCTGGACATGGCGGGCTACGCCGAACTGCGCCGCGAGCAGGCGGAGCGGCGGGCACGCGGCGAGTACATGGGCATCGGGCTGAGCTTCTTCACCGAAGGCGTCGGGGCCGGCCCGCGCGGCCACATGGACATCATGGGCCTGGCCATGGCCGACGGCGCCGACCTGCGGGTCCATCCGACGGGCAAGGCGGTGCTCGCCATCTCCGTGCAAACCCAGGGCCAGGGCCACGAGACCACGTTCGCCCAGCTGGTCGCGCAAGAACTCGGCCTGTCGCCCGACGACGTCGACGTCGTGCACGGCGATACCGACAGGACACCGTTCGGCCTTGGCACCTACGGGTCGCGGTCCACGCCGGTGTCCGGCGCCGCGGCGGTGGTCGCCGCCAGGAAGGTCCGTGAGCGGGCCCGCCTCGTCGCCGCGGTCATGCTCGAAGTTGACGCCGACGACCTTGAGTGGCTGGACGGCATGTGGCGCGTCAAGGGCGACCCCGACCAGGCCCTCGGCATCGTCGAGATCGCCCGGGCGGCGCACTCGGCGCTTGAGCTGCCGCCGGAGATCGAGGGCCACCTGGACGCGTCGGCCGTGTACAACCCGCCCAATCTGACGTTCCCCTTCGGCGCCTACATCTGCGTCACCGACGTGGACCCCGGCACCGGCGAGGTCAAGGTCCGCCGGTTCATCGCGGTCGACGACTGCGGCGTCCGGATCAACCCCATGATTGTCGAGGGGCAGGTGCACCGCGGCATCGCCGACGGCATCGGCATCGCCCTGATGCAGGTCATCTCTTTCGACGAGAACGGCAACTGCCTGGGCGGTTCCTTTATGGACTACCTGCTGCCGACGTCGCTTGAGTGCCCCTCGCCGGAGCTGGGGATGACGGTCACCCCGTCCCCGCACCATCCTGTCGGCGCCAAGGGCATCGGCGAGTCGGCAACGGTGGGCGCACCCCCCGCCGTGGTCAACTCGGTAGTCGACGCGCTCGCCCCCTTCGGCGTAACACACGCAGACATGCCCCTGACCCCGGCGAACGTATGGCTAGCGATCCAGGGCCGCCCGATCAGGACAGACCTGGCCGCTAGCTAACCCCAGAGGCTGCGCAGCCTAAAGCGGTAGCGGCGTGAAATCGATGTCGACGAGTCCCCCCTGAGTGAACAGCGCCAGGTCCGGATGGCTGGACCCGATGGCAGCCGCGTAGCGCGCGCGCAGCCTGCGCGGCGAAGCCTCGTGCCCCAGCCTCGACCGGATGGTCGCGGTGTTCGCCGCGCACGCGAGCGTATGCGGGTGATCATCGCCGAGAAGGGCTTGAAAGCCGGCTAGCGCTTCGCGCCCGTATCCGAGCGCCGCGTCGAGTTCTCCCGCGCGGGCCTGCGCATTCGCCAGCGCGCTGACCGCGGTGAGCGACAGCGGATGGTCGGTCCCCACTGAGTCGGTGAGCCGCTTGACCACACCCGTGATGACCGGGACCGACCGTGCCGCCTGCTGCTGACTGCCGTGCGCGGCCTGGTAACGCACAGCCGCCAGGAACGCGGTGCACGCGTCAGCGTACGGGTGGTCGGGCAGCACTGCCTGGTAGCGCCGTTCGGCCTCCGCTAGCTGCTGCTCTGCCGCGCTTGCCTGTCCGCTGACGCGCCGGGCGATGCTGGCCCAGACGACGGCGGCGGCGATCGTCTGGGGATGATCCGCGCCGAGCCTCCGCCAGCAACTGCGCCGCACGTTGTGCAGGTCATCGGCGAGGGCTTGGCCGTCCGCAGGCAGTAAACCCTTGTCGCGCCGGGCGATCGCGTAGTCGATCTCATGCGAGAGTCGCCATGGGTGGTCCGGGTCCAGCGTGCCGCGGTCGGCCAGCGCCTGGTATCCGGCGTGCACCTCCGCGAGGCGGCTGAGCGCCGCGTCGTACTGGCCGGACAGCCAGAGACATCGCCCGGCGACGTTCTGCTCGGCCAGCACCGCCGGATGGCGGGGGTCGCTGTAGAACGCAAGTGAGTTGCCGCAGGCCTTGTCAGCGACCCGGGTCGCCTCGGCGGCAGCTCCGTTGAGCAGCAGGTCAGCGATGAGGCTGCTCACCGCGAAGAACGTGCGCGGGTCGTCGTTGCCGAACTCTTCTGCGTGCATGCGCACGGATTCTTGGTCGGCCGCCTGCGCCTCCGCGAACCTCCCCGCCATCCGCAGGCGCAGCCCGACCGTGCTCTCCAGGCAGATAATCTCCGCTGCCCACCTGTCCGGGGCAGCGCGCATTGCGGCCAGTACTTCCCGGCGCAACTGGAATGCCTCCGCATGCCTGCCATCGGCGAAGAGCGCGTCAGCCTTGGCCAAGCGCATGGCCACGTGGCTGTCGGCGGCGTTCCCGCTCCGGTCACGCCCATCCGCTTCCCAGTGGCCGAGGGCCTCGTCCGCTATGCCGAGCGCGGCGCGCGGATCACCGGCCGCGTGCAGCGAGCGGACCAGGTTGACGACGAACTTCCTGACCATGCTGTCGGAACAAGCGGAGATGCCAGACTCGGCCGCGTGCCCGCGCAGCTCGTCATAGTCCCGCCACATGTCGGGGTCGTGTGGCGCTAGCGGGTCCGCCGCAGCGAGCAGCAGGTGAACGTCGTGCCGGGCGCGCTCCTCCTCAGCCGCGCCAGAACTGGCCACCATATTCCGTACTATGTACCGAGTGACCTGGTGGACCGTGAAGTTCCCGGTGCCAGCGTCCACTTGGAGCAAGCCCGCACGCCGCAGCTTCGTGATCGCCCCGAGGCGCTGAAGCGGGGCCCGCAGCAGGTCGCTGATGGATACCCCGTTCAGGTAGCTGCCTCGTTCAAGTGCCTCACGCGGTACCGGGTCGTTCCCGAAGAAGGCCAGGCAGGACAAGAGGTCGAGGGCTCCGGGGGCCTTCTCCCGCAGCTGGCTAAGGGCCGTCCGCCATTCGTGCGCTATCGAAGCCTGGTAGTCCGCTGTCTGGTTGTCGAACAGGCCGAGCGGATCGGAATTGAGGTGCTCAAGGTAGGCGCCAACGGCGAGTCGCGACTCAACGGCGTGCGCGAGGAGGAGGGGCAGGTCCCCCACTCCCGCCGCAAGCCGGTGGGAGTCGAGCGCGCTAAACCGTCTCATCTGGCGGCCCAGGAACGCGACGCTTTCCATCCTGTCGAAAACGTCCAGTTCAACCATGCTGCCCGATGCTTCCCACCGGCTGTTGCGCGTCGTGACCAGGACATGGCCGCTCATCGGCGGAATCAGGTCTCGGATTTCCTCCGGCTCATTCGCGTTGTCGAATACCAGTAGCCAGCGTGAATACCGCTGACCGCGCCGCAGCACGTCGAACAGTTCGGTGAAGTCGCTCTCGCCGGGCACACGCGATACCTCGGTCAGCCCAAGCGTTGCGGTCAAGTCGGCCATCGCGCCATAGGCGGACTCGGCGCTGTCGCAGGGAATCCACCACACAAGGTCGTATTCACGGGCGTAGCGGTGCGCATGCTCAACGGCCACCTGGGTCTTACCAACGCCGAGCAGGCCCTGGATCGCGACCACGCCCGCCCGGTCGTCCGTCGTCAAAGCGTGGTGCACCGCATCCAGCCAAGCCTCTCGGCCGGTGAAGTCGGGCAGGCGCGGCGGTACGTATCCCCAGACGGACGGTCCGGCTTGGACAACACCTTCCGCTGTGGCACCAACGACACCAGCAATAGCGTGCGACTGGTTTCCGTGCCCAGGGAAGCGGACGTCTATGACGCCACTGGAGGCGCCGTCCCAATGGCGTTTCCAATCCGCGACCGTCCCCAGGTCATTCGCGTCGAGCCCGCTTTCCCGCGCCGCGCCACGGCAAGCAGCGACGAAAAGAGCGACAAACCTCCAGTCGGGCAGGTTTACCCGGTTTCCGTTGAGGACATCGCTCATGGTTGCCCGTCTGAGCTTGTGCTCACTCAGGCGCTCCAGGGTGGAGTAACTTGGCCGACCGGCACGCTGGCGCAACTGGCTCAGGTCACGCACGAAACGTTGCGCGACGCTGAGTTGATCCGATTCCACGAAACCCCCTGGACTCGCTCCCGCCAGTGAGTCTAAGCCTGTCGGAGCAACGCCTCCTATTTCCTCCGGAGTCTTCCGGACTCTTCCCGGGCGTCGACGATCCAGCTTATGCCACACATTATGAACAAGGCTACGATGGATTTCATCTTTATATTTCCGCTGGTCAGCGGCCTATTTGAAGTCGTCGACCGTAGTCGACTGTTTTCTATCAAGGGGAAACTGCTGACCTTTCGGGAAAGAACTGCTACACACTCGCCCCGAACTTTGGGCATGCGGCCGCTTGCGGAGTTGGGCAACTCATCACGGTGATCCGCAGCGTCATCCGCAACCTGGCTGGGCGCGGCCGCCAATTCCCGGGACAAGATCTCTCGCGGTCGCTCCAGCGCCAAAATTTGCCCGATCGGCCGAAGGGCTGGCGCCAGCTTCTGGGAAACTTCGGGTATAGCCAGCGAGAAAAGAAGCAGCAGCAGCACTATCACGCACAGGACCACGACGGCATCTTTAGCCCCGTACCGCTGAATGACGTAACCGCCGAGGACCGGACCGAGCGCACAAGATCCGATCGCGAGCATTTGACCAATGGCGGTAACTTTGGCAATCATGTTGTCGGCAACGCGCGAAACAAGATAGGAACCGAACTCAATGTTGCCAATCGCTCCGCTAAAGCCAAGGACGAACATCGCGACCGCACTCCAGGCCGCGGGCAGACCGCCTGCCGTCCAAAGCAAGGCGAGCGTCACACTCCACAGCAGCATTTGAATCGGCAGCCAGAATCCCCTGAGCCCGTCCGGCAGGAACCTAAAGCAGAGCGAACCGACCGCTCCGCCTGCGCCGGACGCGGCAAGCACGATGCCGATAGCAATGGTTGACAGATGCCGGTCATGCGCTTGGGCGAGCAGCATCAGAATCAATGCTTGCGCGACCAGTGACGTGGCCGCCATTAGAATGATGGTGATCCACGACCGGCGATCATTTCGCAGCCAGCTAAGTCCTTCAATAATATCTTCAGTCAATTGCCTTAGTGACAGCCGCTGCCGCGCACGGACTGGCTCGTCATTTCTTCTGACGACTAGGAGGCTGGTGATCGAGGCGATGAACGAGACCATGTCGGCAAGGAATGGCAAGATCGGCTGCAGTCCGAATAGAAATGGCCCGATCGGCCGCCCGGCAAGCACCACCGCGTGTGCCCTGACCTCGATATATGCCTGACGAGAAGCTATTTTCTCGCGTTCCATGAGCCCGCTCAGGTACCGTCGCTCGGCAAGCACCGAGAATATCTCAAGTATCTCTTCAGCGACCATAGCAAGTATCAGGAACGCTATATTGACACGTCCTCCGAATACCAGGAGCGCAATGACCACCGAGGCAACCGTAAGTCCGCGGAGCAACTCACTGAAAAGCATCACGCGACGCGGATTCCAGCGATCGACCAGTACACCGGCCGGCACGTAAGCGAGCATGCTTGGCGCAATAGCGGCAAAGGCGACAAGTCCCGTGAAAAACGGTGAATTATAAAGATCCAGCACAAGCATCGGGAAAGCTACTGTCGATATCCTGCTGCCCAGCATGGATATCAACGATCCCGCCATAAGGATCCGGAAGGCCGGGGAGCCAGAAAGCAGGAAACGAACCGGTCCCGGTGTTTTCAGCTGCCTGGCAACGAAGGGCAAGTTCTGCAGTCTGGCAACGACGGGCAGGTTGACCACATCCCGATCGTCGCGGCTAGGGCAGGCTTCAGGGACGGTGGTCCTCGCGGTCTCGTCAGCGGTCTTCTCACGCATCAGAGCGAAGATCCCCCCTAGCCAGCGCTGCGAACTAAGCCGCTAGCGAAACGGCACGCTCCGCCCGGCGGCATTACCGGGATGAATCTACCCCTATGGGCACGAGCGTTTCGTGCATCGCAACCTGATCGGTATGAGAGAAAGAGTACATTTCTCCAGACCTGCAGTATGGCCCGCCAAGACCACTCAGGCGTCCACCCGAAACCACTCAAGCCCACTCTCTGGAATCACATGTATACGGTAAGTGATTACGCTTAGTCAAATTGATCTTCGGGAAATACGCGCCGCAGACTAGGCCCAGGTTTGAAATGATGGCCGCTGTTGGCAATGGCGGATACTACGAAATTTGCCATATTTACCCTCCTGACGTGCAGCTACTGTGGCGATCGCCATCAAAGCGAAACGTGGGACAGGTGGGGAAATGTTCGCATATGATTTAATCCTTTCATGGGGACCGCGTCACGGCTTGAATGGCCGTCGAGCCTTGACGTCGACGCGTTGCTCGACACCGGCTGGCAGCCACTGCCGTTCCGGGAGTTCATCGTCAAGGTGCACAGCCGGTGCGACCTGTCGTGCGACTACTGCTACATGTACGAGATGGCGGACCAGTCCTGGCGCGACCAGCCGCGCGCGATGTCTCCGGAGATCGCCGAGCTGACCGCCCAGCGGATCGGCGAGCACGCCAGGGCGCACAACCTACCGAGTGTCACGCTGATCCTGCACGGTGGCGAGCCCCTGCTGGCCGGCCGTGACTTGCTCTCCCAGTTGGTTACGGCGACCCGCCGGTATGCCGGGCCCTCGACCACGGTCAACGCGACCGTGCAGACCAATGGAGTGGGGCTTAGCGACACATACCTGCGGCTTTTTGACGAACTAGGCGTCAAGGTCGGGGTCAGCCTCGACGGGGACGCCGCCGGGCACGACCGGCACCGCCGGTTCGCCAGCGGCCGCGGTAGCTTCACCGCGGTCGCGGCGGCGTTGCGCAGGCTCCAGCAGTTCAGGCACCTCTACAGCGGCCTGCTGTGCGCCGTCGACCTGCGCAACGACCCGGTGCGGACGTACCGCGCGCTGGTTGACTTCAACCCGCCGGCGATCGACTTCCTGTTGCCGCACGGCACCTGGGCGCAGCCACCGCCGGAACGGACCACCGACCCGGCCAGCACGCCGTACGCCGACTGGCTAATCGAGGTGTTCCAGCACTGGTACCCCAAGCCGCAGACCCGCGTCAGGCTCTTCGAGGAGATCATGCACCTGCTACTCGGCGGGGCCAGCGACTCTGAGATCGTCGGACTTGCCCCGGCGCGGATGGTGGTCATCGAGACCGACGGCTCGGTTGAGCAGGAGGACACGCTCAAGATCGCCTTTGCCGGGGCACCGGCAACTGGCTTGCACCTAGCGAGCGACCCGCTAGACGCCGCACTGCTGCTCCCGCAGATCGCCGCCCGGCAGATCGGGGTACGGGCACTGTCCGCGCAGTGCCGCGCCTGCCCGGTCCGTGCCGTCTGCGGCGGCGGTCTCTATTCGCACCGTTACCGGAAGGGCTCCGGATTCTTCAACCCTTCGGTGTACTGCCCGGACCTGCTAGCTCTTATCGGTCACATCCGCGACCAGCTGCACGCCGATCTCGCCGCACGTCAGAGGAGGACCGCCGGATGACGGCCGTGCATCACGAGCTGCCACGCGACCAGTTCTCTGCGCTCGCACAAGGCGGCGGCGGAGATGCCATCGCGCGCCTGGTTGCGGCCCAGCGCAGCAGGCACAGGATCCTGGTGCGCGCCGTCGCGGAGCTAGCGCGGCAGGGCAGCGGCTCCGGCCGTGGGGTCGCCCTGGCCGGCTATGACCTGCTCGCCCAGGTAGAACGGCAGGACCCAGGTGCCGCTGATGCTGTTATCAGCTATCCGTCCGTGGGCGTGTGGGCACTGCACACGCTGCGCGGCGACCAGTCGGTGCCGGGAGCCGAGCCGAGTGGCCTGGCCACTGTGGCGGCTGCGGCGGCCATCAGGGCCGGAATTGATGCCGAGATCGAGGTCCCGGTGATCAACGGTATTGTCTTGCTGCCGTCCCTAGGCACCGCCGCTGCCACCGGCAGCACGGCCGTCGTGCGCACCAAGCCTGCCGAGGTGCGGTCCACGGGCTCGGGCAGGGCAGCCCGCCCCGGCACGGCGGACTGGCTGGAGCTCCGGCCCGCGCAGACGGGATCGCTCAACGTCCTCATCGACGACGTAGACCCGTTCCGCATGCCCGCGGATGACGGCGCGCCCGCCGGCCGACTGTCCGACGGGCAGCTGAGAGACCTTGTCGCGTCGCTGCGCGCGGCCTGGACGGTGCTCTCCCCCGCCATGGCCGCGGAGATCGCCGCGATCGTCCGGGTGATTGTCCCCTACCAGGCACCGGAAGAGGGCCTGGTCAGCACCAGTTCGCCGCAGGCATTCGGCACCGTGGCCATGTCCCGGCAGCCCGACAGGTACACCTGTGCGGAAACGCTCGTCCACGAGACGCAGCACCTCAAGCTGTGCGCGCTGCTCGATCTGGTCAAGCTGACTAAGCCAGACGACGGCCAGCGCTATTACGCTCCTTGGCGCACCGATCCGCGGCCGGCCAGCGGGCTGCTGCAAGGTGCCTACGCGTTCCTTGGCGTCAGCGGCTTCTGGCGTGAGCAGCGCCACGTCGCCCTGGAACCTGAGGTGCGGCAGCGGGCCGAGGCGGATTTCGCCCGCTGGCGCGACGGGGCTGCCCTGGTGGCCGAAACCCTGCTGCGGAGCGGGCAGCTCACGGCGGCCGGGCAGGACTTCGTCGCGGAGATGTCCCAGGTGCTAGAGGCATGGCGGCATGAGCAGGTGCCCGAGGAAGCGCTCGACAGCGCGCGGCGCAAGGCCAACAGCCACCTAGCCCAGTGGCGTGCGGACAACAGTTAGCACACGACCTGCGGGCCGATCAGATGGGCGGCGGGTCGAAGTCCGGGTCTAGCCGCCTGGTTCGGTCATTGACGCTCTCGGCCACCACGACATAGTCGGGGAAGTCAACACCCTGGGTTGCCTTGTAGGACTCAAGCGCCTCTTCCTGCAGGGTCTTCCCGGCCTTCTCGTCCCCGGTCGCGATGAGGTCGAGGGCCAGGTTCGCCGCACAGCCAAGCGTATGCGTGTGGTCTGGCCCCAGCAGCGCGGTCATCTTGGGGAGCGTCGCCTCGCCAAGACGCCGTGCTTCCTCGGGCAGCCCCAGTACGGCGAAGTCGCTGGCTAGGTTCATGGCCACGGTGAGTGTGAAGTGGTGGTCCGGGCCGAGCACTCGCGTCAGCCCGGCGAGGGCCAGTTCGTCGATTGCGCGCGCTTTCTCCGGCGAACCCGTCACCCGGTGCAGCAGCGCGAGGTTGCTGCGGCACCCGAAGTTATACGGATGCGAGTCGCCGTACACGCTGGGATATGAGTCGACCGTCTTTTCTGCGAGGTCCAGCGCCTCCGGGTGGGAGGCGTCGCTGATCGTGCGCAGGAGGTTGCTCAGGCTGACCGCGATCGCGAGCGTGTCCGGGTGATTGCTACCGAAGATGCGGGTGGCCACCTCATGGGCTGTCCTGGCAAGCTCAAGTGCCTCCTCCCGCTTGTCCGGTAGCCGCCGGCAGACAATCGTGTAAGCGTTAATGCTGCGCAAGGTTGCCAGGCTCTCTGGCCCGAGCCCCTTCGCGCTCTGGGCGTAGTCCCGCGCGTCCAGGAGGACGTCGAAGGCCTCGTCGTACTTGCCGAGGAGCCGGAGCGTCCAGGCAATGCCGAGCCACGCGCTGAGCACGTCCGCTGCGGTGGCGTCCGAGGTCGACGGGCTCATGCCGCGGAAAGCCTGGTCGTACAGGTCTCCCGCTGTTCCGTACCTACTGTTGAGGCCGTAGTCCAGGGCGAGGCTGGACACGAGCCGGTGCGTGCGCGAGTCGTCAAGCCCGTACGCCGCCTCAAGCAGCGGGCGGCTTTCCTCGTCCAGTTTCCGCGCCGCCTCGAACCTGCCCTGGGCGCGCAGGTCGGCCGCGAATGCGGTGCGCAGGGACAGCGTCGTCGGCTCAGTCTCGCCCATGACCACGCGGCAGCTGGCCAGGGCCTCCTCGGTAACCCTGAAGGACTCCGCGTAGCGCCCCAAGACCCGCAGCACGTTCCCCCTGTGCCGCTGGGCCCGCAGTACGTCAGAATTGGTCGGCCCGGAGTCGGTGGTCCACTGCTCGATGAACCGGTCGGCCACCGCGAGCGCCGAGGTGTAGTCCCCGGCCTGGTGGAGATAGCGCATCATCTTCCGGGCGAGGTCGCGAACTTCGGGGTCACGCGACTTGGGCAACTCCGTGAATTCCGCGTTGACGTGCGGCAGCAGTTCCTCGAAATTCGGCCAGCCGGCCGCGATGTCCGGGTTGACAGGCGCGGCGGCGACCAGGATGAGGTGCGCCTCCCTGCGGTAGGCCGCTCGCTGCTCCTCCGTGAGCTCATCGCGCAGCAGTGCCTGGACCAGCCGGTGCACCAGCACCGAGGTTCCGTCCAGCGTGACCAGCGCATAGCGGCCAAGCTCGCGAATGGCGCTCGACATCAGGATCGGGTTAGAGATCACCTTGGCGACTGGCGAGCCGGCCAGCCCGCCACCAGCACGGCGGAACACGTCGCGCGGGATCGGCTCCGGTCCGAAGAACGCGCAGCAACGCAGTAGTTCCATCGCTTCAGGAAGCCTGCGTTGCAGCGTGGTGACCGAGAGCTTCCATGCTGCTGTCATCGACAGCGGATAGTCGGGGGACTTCCCCTCGGACATCAGGCTGGTCACGTGCTCGTCGAGCAGGGTCAGGTACTCATCGGCCGGCATCCCGGTCTCGGCCAGCATGGCACCGGCCTGCTCAAGGGCCAGCGGCAAGTCGCCGAGCTTCGCTGCCAGCCGGTCGGCGTCCTGCTCGGTCAGTCCTTTGGGTACCCGCTTGAGCAGGAACTCTGTGCTCTCCTTACGGGCGAACACGTTCATCGGGAGGATGTTGGTCGTGCCCTGCCACCGGTGGTTTCTGGACGTGATCAGCACGTCTCCCGGTCCCTGCGGCAGCAGGTCCCTGATGTCTTCCGGCTCGTCCGCGTTGTCGAAGATCAGCAGCCAGCGGCTGTACGGGTCGCCGCGGCGCAGTGCGTCAAGCACTGCCGTAATCGCGCCGTCGATCCCCGCCGCAGCCGGCTGGTCCAGATGGAGCCGGTCGGCAAGGGTCGCGAGCGCCCCACGCACCGACGACAGCTGGTCGGCCGGAATCCACCAGACCAAGTCGTACTCGCTGCGGTAGCGGTGCGCGTACTCAATAGCGATCGCGGTCTTACCGACACCGCCAAGGCCTTGGACCGCCTGCGGCAGTGGATTGTCCGGGTTCTGCTCCGGCACGACGGCGATCCCGTTCGATGCCCCTTCGCGCAGCCGCGCCAGAATATCCACCCGACCCGTGAAATTCTTGTTGCGCAGTGGGACATCGCCCCAGATCGCCGGAACACCTGCCCGCGACATCCCCACATTAGGCACCGTCATGGGCAGATCTTATCCACGAGGCAATAATGCTCCAATGGTCGACTACGGTCGTCACCTGCATCTCGATTACTCTTCTGCGCTCACCAACATCGATGCTGCTGATAACAAAGTAAAGTACGTGACTCCTGTCGCATGAATGCCCGTTCATCACGTTTGGCCCGCATACTCGACAACGTCACCCGCATACTCGACAACGTCAGTGAAACGATGTATCTCTACAATTAAGCGCCCCGAACGAGGGCGCAACGCGGTCGCGGGATGCCAGTGCCCACAAGGCCCCCGTGGTGAGGAGGACCATGAACGACGTTGCCGACGGCCTACTCTTGGACGTGCAGGAGATCAGCTTCGCCGACCTGGATTTCGCAGACGAGGAGTCTGCGCTCAGCCAGGCGCTGCGGCGGATTCTCACGTCCAACGCTGACTGCAACTTTAACAGCTTTAATTCGAGCATCTGAGAGAGTGTTCTATTAATTAGAACCCCAATTACGAACACTCTGTCAGCCTCCGGTCGGTGCGGCGGGTGTCATGGCCTGCACTTCGGCATTGGCGTAGCCTAATGCCGAGGCGCCAAGGCCGATGGCACCCGCATGCTGAATTGGGGAAGGATCCGTTCGATGGGCAAGATCGCGGATAATCCGTATCCTGGTTCACGCGCCTTCCAGCAGGCAGACCGTGGGCGCTTCTTCGGGCGGAGCACGGACGCCGCCGCGATCATCGACTTGTGGATGACGAACCGGCTGACCGTCGTCACCGGCCCGGTCGCAAGCGGCAAGACCTCGGTGTTGCATGCGGGCGTCTACCCGCTGATGCCGGCGAAGCGGTCAAGCATCCTTCCGGTCGGCCGCCTTGCTCAAGGCATGACGTTCCCGCTCGCGGCCCTTCCTGACCACAACCCGTTCACTCTCGGGCTGCTGCGGTCCTGGACCCCAGGCGACGTGCCGGCGACGCGCCTTGCCGGGCTGACCGTCAGCGACTTCGTACGCGGCTTCGCGCAGGGGAGCCAAGACGTTACCTGCGCGGCGATCGATCAACTGGATGACCTCTTCCTCGACCCGCCTCCTGATGCCCACGCGGCGTGGCGGGAGCAGTTCTTCGCCGAACTGGCCCGGGCCTGCGCCGATCACCCCCGGCTGCACCTGCTGCTCGTGGCCAGGAGCGAGGTCGTCGACATGCTCACCGCCGCTGTCGGCGGCGGTGCGCGCTATGCGATCGCGGGACTCACACCCGAGGACGCGACCGAGGCGATCATTAAGCCGGCCCTAGGGGCGGGCAGGCGGTTCACCGACGACGCGGCCGCCACTCTCGTTAGCGACCTGCGCACCACGCGGATCGCCAGGTCCGGCGCAGAACGCCCACTGGTCGCGAGCCATGTCGAGCCGTCCCTGCTCCAGGCCGTCTGCCGGCAGCTGTGGGACGACTTGCCCCCGGGCGTCTCCGTGATCTCGGAATGGACGCTCCGCGAGTTCGGCGACGCTGACGTCGCGCTCGCCGCCCATTGCGGTCGCGTCCTCGGCCAGGTCGCGGCCGACTGCGACGTACCGCCCAGAGAGTTGCGCGCGTGGCTGCTCGACCACTTCGTTACCGACAGCGGAACCCGGGGAGGCGCTTACGAGGGCGGGCGGGCGACGGCCGGCCTGCTGAATGCGGTGCCCCGCGGCCTGATGGACCAGCACCTGCTCACCGCCGAGATCGACGAATCGGTGCGGCGCTACCGGCTGCTGACCAGCCGGCTGATCGAGCCGTTGCGGATCGCCCACGTTGGCCGCCCCGCGGCCCTCACGGCGGCCGAGTACCTGGCGGTGGCCGAGCGTGACCTGGCGCGGGGGGAACTGGACTTCGCAAAGGACCACGCTGACCGCGCACTTCGGACCGCGACCAGCCACCGCGAGCGCGCCCAGGCCCAGTCACTGCTCGGCAACGTGGCGCACCGGGAAGGCAAGCCGAACGAGGCCCTGCCGTACTACATGGAAGCCGCGAGCCTGCTGCAAGCGGCCGGCGACACTACCGCCGCGGCCTATCAGCTCGCTGCCGCCGGCCAGTCCCTGCTGGCCGGGGACCACGCGACCGATGCTCTCCCCCAGTTGCAGGCGGCGGTGGAGCGTGCCCCCAGCGACCTGCGGCTGCAGACCCAGCTCGCCCTCGCCTGCTGGCAGCTTGGCGACGGCCGCGGCGCGGTCTCGATCCTCACCTCGGTGCTGGCCAGAGACGGGGGGTACATGGAGGCCCTGCGCACGCGGGGCGAGATCCTGGCCGACCTCGGGGAGGCCAAGGACGCCATGAAAGACCTTAACCGTGCTGTCCCCGGCCGACCCTCGACCCAGGCCGCCCGCGGGCTCGCGCTAGCCGAACTCGGCGACCACGAGGCGGCGGCCAAGGAGATCAACGACGCGGTAGACAGCGCGCAGCGCAATGGCCCCGTGCTGCTCTACGCGGCACGCGCGTTCGACCTGACGGGCGACAGGGCCTCCGCACGGGAGCGGGCACGGGAGGCGATCGATGCCACCGATCCCCCGCTTTCTGCGCCGCACCTGCAGCTAGCCAGAAAGCTGGCCAGGCACGGGTGAGGGTTCAACCTCCATGCCAGTGCCCCCGGTCATGGCGAGCCGGTGACCGAGCGCGAGCTGCGTGGCTGCCTTGAACTCGTCGAGGCGGCGGTCGAGCCTCGTGAAGTCTGGCGGGATGAGCGTCTCGTTGCGCGCCCTGTTGGCTTTGTTCGTCATCGCGGCGGCCAGCGTGCGTGCCTCGGCGGCGAGCATGCTCGCCGTGTCCCCGGTGAGGGGCACCATGATCTCGACCTTGTCGGCCTGGCCGGTGATGTCAGCGGCGGCCTGGCGGATCTCCTTGCAGTAGGCGATCAGCTCGTCGCCGCTGGAGTCTTCCGCGTTCTCCAGGAGGACCCGGTAGTTGCGTGCCCGGGTGAGCAGGTCGACGCATTGCCCGGCCCTTTCCTGCTCCAGCCGTTCCGCGCGCTCACGCTTGTCCCGTCCGGTCTCCCGCAGCCACCCGACGAACAGCGGCAGCGCCCCGGCCACGACAGGGGATACGGTACCGATGATGTACGCGGCGAGCGGAATGTCAGCCATATCCCATTGTCACCGATACTTTCCGTTCCGTCATGGATTGCGGCGACTAACTCGTGCTGCTGGCCGGTCGCAGCGCCTTCGGGGTCGGCCCGCGCTGGCGAGACAGGTGGGGCAGACGCGGAGCAACGAACCGTTCTGCGGAGGTGAAGAGCGGAAGGGCTGGGAGTGCCGCGAGGACAGGGACCTCAGCCACTGACTGCCGTTATCGAGATTCCACCCTCGATGAACGTTTCATCGGGCATGAGCGGGGCAGCCGGGTGAATCTGACCACATATGGAACTTTTGGCGGATGAGTGACTCCTGCCCGGCGTAGCTTAGTAGCTTCTGCACGATTCCTTTTTGTCTTCTTCATGCGATCGGAGGTCCTGCGGGCTGGTGAGCGTGGAGGAGACGGTGCCGTCGACGGCGCACGAGCAGCAGGAAAAGCTCAAGCACCAGAAAACGGGCACCACGCAGAAGGCCGGGGAAAAGCCGAAGCAGCGGGGGTTCCGCCCGGACATCCAAGGGATGCGGGCGATCGCCGTGGGCATGGTGGTCGTCTACCACCTGTGGCCGAAGGCGCTGCCTGGCGGGTTCGCGGGCGTGGACGTCTTCTTCGTGATCTCCGGGTTCCTGATCACCGGTCACCTGCTGCGCGAATACCAGAAGACCGGCCGGATCGCCCTGGTCGAGTTCTGGGGGCGGCGGGCTAAGCGGCTCGTTCCGGCGGCGGCGCTCGTGCTGACCGTGACCTGGGTGGCATCGCGGTTCCTGCTTCCGGCGACCCGGCTCGCCGACACAGCCGGGCAGATCCTGGCCAGCGCGCTGTACTTCCAGAACTGGCGGCTCGCGTGGAACTCCGTCGACTACCTGCACTCGGACGCCGCGCCGGCCCCGGTGCAGCACTTCTGGTCGCTGTCGGTTGAGGAGCAGTTCTACCTGGGCTGGCCGCTGCTGTTCCTCCTTGCGGCGCTCGTGGCGCTGACCGCGCGGGACGTCACGCGGCGCAAGGCGCGCGGGCACCATGTGGTGCTGTTCCTGGCGGCTGCGGTTGTCGCAGGCTCGCTCTGGTACTCGGTCTACTACACCGACGCCAACCCGTCGGGCGCCTACTTCGTGACGACAACCAGGATCTGGGAACTCGGGATTGGCGGGCTGCTGGCCGTGCTGCCGGCTGGCCTGAGCCGGTTGCTCGGCCGCTTCGGGCTGCTCGGCTGGGCCGGGCTCGGCCTGGTGGTCGCGTCGGCGTTCGTGCTGAGCGGCAAGGACGCCTTCCCCGGGGCACTCGCCCTGCTGCCTGTCGGCGGTGCCGCGCTGCTCATCCTCGGCGGGTCCGCCGCGGGGCGCTTCGGGCCGTCGAAGCTGACCTCGACCGCGCCGATGGTGTTCATCGGGGGCATCTCGTACTCGCTGTACCTGTGGCACTGGCCGCTGATCGTCCTGTGGGGCGCGTGGAGCGGCAAGGCGGTCAACCTGGTCTCCGGCCTGGTGCTCATCGCGGTTTCTGTCCTGCTCTCCTGGGGGACCAAGGTCTGGGTCGAGGACAAGGTCCGGACCGCGTCGCTGCTTTCCGGGCACAGTTGGCGGTCGGTCTCGATGGCGTTGGCCGCCGTCGTTCCCGTCACCTTGGTGACGCTCTTCATCGTGAGCGAGCCAGGGCCGTGGAACGGCCACCTCGGGCCGAACTACCCCGGCGCCGCGGTGCTCGCCAGCAAGGTGGTCAAGCGACCCAAGGCCGCTCCCATCATCCCTCCGCCGACCGCCATCAAGCTCCCCACCTACTGGCAGCAGGGGTGCCTGGTCGCCGAGGCTTCCGCCACTCCTAAGGAGTGCGCATACGGGGACACCGCGCACCCGGTGCTCACCGTCGCCCTGGTCGGTGACTCGATCGCGGGTAACTGGTTCACGCCCCTGGCGAAGATCGCCGACGAGCGGCACTGGAAGCTGGTTACCGACTTGCACTCGGTCTGCCCCCTGACCGCGGCGCTGATGGTCTCCCCCGCCGCGGGTGGCGGCCCGTACACCGCCTGCCACGACTGGGGCAAGGCGGTGATGCACGACCTCGTCACAAAGATTCAGCCGGATGTCGTCATCACCAGCGACCTGCCGGGCCTTGCCACGATCAAGCACCCGCGGGGCGGGGCCCCGGCACAGGCGGACATCGGGACGGGGATGGACGCGTACTGGAAGCAGTTGGAGAGCCACGGGATCTCCGTGATCGCCATCAAAGAATCGCCGGCGGTCGGGCTGAACGTGCCGGAGTGCGTCACGGACCACCCGTCCATGCCGGGCAAGTGCGCCGTATCGAAGTCCAAGGCGATCAAGACGGACCTGCCCACGGTCTACGCCACGAAGGCGGCGTCGGGCGCGGTTCCCCTGATTGACATGAACTCGCTGATCTGCGGACGGGCTAAGTGCCCGCCCATCGTGGGAAACGTCCTCGTCTATCAGGATTCCCATCACCTGACAAGCACCTACGCGCTCACCACGGCGCCCTTCCTCGAGGCGCGCCTGCTCAAGGCGAGCAAGACGCTCGCCGCCGCGAGCTGAGGCCGCGCTGGAGCTCGGGTTGGGCTGGGCTTGCCCTGGGGTTGGGCTGGACTTGCCTTGCGCTTGCCCGGGGCTTGCCCGGAGGTTGTGAAATACCGCACAAGCCCCTCTGTCTAGCGTGTCGAATATCACAAAAATCACGTCGCCCCAGGTCATCCTGGTTGGCCTAGACCATAGCGCGGGTCCTAGGCCGCAACCTTGGCGTACTCCCGGCGGACATGACACGAATACTCTGAGTTACGAGTGATGCGATGAGCGTGATACATGCCTCACTGCAAGAGCGCGCGTTCTCCTGTCAAGATGAATAAATCGCCAACTTCTCAAGCGATGAGCTTGACGAACCGAGAGGACCAAGTACGTGGCCGATGTTGCAGCCATCTTGGAAGCCGCCAACCTGAAGAACGACCACGTGCGCGACTACGTGCGCTACTGGGCCGGAATCACCGGCGCGGCCAACGTCGAGGTCGTTAGCGCCGACGACGATGCCCGGCTGCTCAAGGAGGCACTGGAGGCTGGCGAGATTCTCCCGGCGGGCGATGGCCTCTACTACTCCCGCAGCTACTACAAAGACACCGCGCGCACCGAAGAGCGCACGATCGTCGCGACGAACAACCCGGCCGACAAGGGCGTCTACAACAACTGGCGCCCGGCGTCCGAGATGAAGCCGAAGCTCACCGAGCTGATGACCGGCGCCTCGGCTGGCAAGACGATGTACGTGATCCCGTACCTGATGTCCCCGCCCAAGTCGCCGCTCGAGGCCTGGGCGGCCGGGGTCCAGCTCACCGACAACCGGTCGGTGGTGCTGCAGATGATCCGCATGGCCCGCGTCAGCGTCGAGTTCATCAACAACCTGCGGGAGCCCGCCAGCTTCGTCCGCGCCGTGCACGTCACCGGCGACCTGGAGAACCTCGGCCAGGGCACGCAAGACGACAAGCGGTACTTCGTCACCGTCGCGGACGAGCGGACGATCCTGCACTTCGGCTCGTCCTACGGCGGCAACGCGCTGCTCGGCAAGATCGCCCACGGCCTGCGCCAGGCGGCCTACGACGGCTGGGCGTCCGGCAAGTTCCTCGGCGAGCAGTTCATGCTGCTCGGCATCACGGACAAGGTCACCGGCAAGAAGTGGCACATCGCCGGCGGCTTCCCGTCCGCTTCCGGCAAGACCAACCTGGCCATGACGCTGGCCCCCGACGCGCTCGGCGACCGCTACTACGTCGAGTTCTACGGCGACGACATCGCCTGGATGTGGGTTGGCGCCGACGGTCGGCTGTACGGGATGAACCCGGAGAACGGCGTCTTCGGCGTCGCCAAGGACACCAACGAGAAGACCAACCCCACCGCGCTCGACTCGATCGCTCCCGGCACCGGAGCGATCTTCACCAACGTGGCCTACAACGAGAAGACCCAGGAGGTCTGGTTCGAGGGCCGCACCCCGGAGCCGCCGGCCGACCTGGACGGCTGGCTGGACTGGAAGGGCAAGCGGATCGCGGACCGCTCGCCCGCCGAGGCGGACGACCCGTGGTCGCACCCGAACTCACGGTTCACCACCACGCTGGCCAATGTGCCGAACATCGCGGCCGACTACAACGAGCCGGTCGGCGTGCCGATCGACGGCATCATCTTCGGCGGCCGCACCCGCGACCGCGAGCCGCTGATCCGGGCCATCCGCGACGTCGCGGAAGGCGTGTACGACGGGCTCACGCTGGGCGCTGAGGCCACCTTCGCCGCCGACGGCCTCGACGGCCAGCTCCGCTACGACCCGATGTCCATGCGGCCGTTCATGTCCTACCCGGAAGGCCCGTACGCGGCGCACTGGCTGTCCATCATCGGAGCCTGCACGTCGAAGCCGATCTTCGCGCACGTCAACTGGTTCCAGCGGGACACTTCGGACGGGCACTTCCTCTGGCCGGGCTACCGGGAGAACCTGCGGGCGCTCCTGTGGCTGATGCAGCTACGCGACGGCGAGGTGACTGGTGTTTCGTCACCGGTTGGCATCCTGCCGGCCAGGGGCGAGCTCAACCTCGAAGGCCTGGACATCGTCCCCGAGGACCTGGAGCGGCTGCTCACCATCGACGTCGACCGCTGGAAGCAAGAGATCGGCTTCCGCCAGGCGCACCTGGAGCAGTTCGCCAACCTCCCCGAGGAGATCTGGGCGGCCCACCGCCGCGTGGCGGAGGCCCTCGGCGACTGAGTTCCTGAGGTCGCCGCGGTTCCCGCGGGGGATCGCAAGTTGGCAGAAAAGGTCGCGGGCTGGTGCGAGTGGAGATCGCACCAGCCCGCGACGGCTTCTACCGCCCAGTCCCCCGAACGGGCGGTAGCTTCGCCTGGTCGGCTCAACTGAGCTTCGCGGGATCTGCGACGGGCAGGCCCCTGTAGCCGTGGATCGGTACCTTGCGGCCCAGAGGGCCAGAAACGTCCCGACCCTGTGGCACGCGAGGCCCGAAACATGCTCGCGTTCTGGCCCTGCGGCACGCAAGGCCAACAACATTCTGGCCCTGAGTGCCGCACGCACCCTTCTAAGGGCCTTGCGTGCCACACGCACACATCCGTTTTGGCCTTGCGGCACTCAAGGCCATCACCATTCAGGCCCTGTGGCACTCAAGGGCAGAACGTGCGGGGTGAGCTCAGGAGGGGGACGGGGGCTACGTGGGCTCAGGAGCGGGGTGGGGCTACGTGGGCTCAGGAGCGGGGTGGGGCCACTGAGTCTCGGGTGACCAGCGTGGGGGTCAGGACGCGGCGGTCGCCGAGGCGGTGGCCGATGGTGATCTGGGCGAGGAGCAGGTCGATGCTGGCCCCGGCGACCGCGTCGAAGTCGGGGCGGACGGTCGTGAGGGGCGGGATGTAGTACGCGGCCTCCGGCACGTCGTCGAAGCCGACCACGCTCACGTCGCCGGGGACGCTGCGGCCCCGCTCGTGCAGTGCGCGCAGGATGCCGAGGGCCAGGTGGTCGTTAGCCGCGAAGACCGCGGTGACGTCGCTCATCCTGGCGAGGATCTGGCCGTTGCGGTACCCGGACGCGGCCAGCCAGTCCGCCGACATCAGCGGGGGGACTTCCGCGCCTGCCTCGGTCAGGGCCCGCCGCCACCCGGCGATACGGCCGCGGGCGTCGAACCAGTCATCGGGCCCGGAGACGTGCCAGACGGTGGAGTGCCCGGCGTCGAGCAGGTGCCTGGTCGCGGCGTACGCGCCAGCTTCCTGGTCCACGGTTACCAGCTCGGTCGGCCGGCCGGGATCGCCGTCGATGGTGACCAGCGGGATGTCCTCGGGGAGATCGTCGAGCGCGTCGTTGGCCGACTCCACGGGGGCGATGACGACCAGGCCCGCGACCCGCTGGTCAAGGTGCCTGCCGATCGCGTCGGCGATGGGCTGCCGGTCCAGCGTGCGGACGCTCTCCACATTGACCGTGAAGCCGCGCTTGACGGCCTCCTCCGCGAGGGAGCTGAGGGTCGCGGCCGGCCCGTACAGCGTCGATGACCGCGAGACTACGCCGATGACCTGGGACGTTCCCGTCACGAGGAGGCGCGCCGCCTTGTTCGGCCGGTAGCCGAGCTCGTTGATGGCCGCCTGGACCCGAAGCCGGGTCTGCTCTCGCACGTTGGGATGGTCGTTCAGCACCCGCGAGACGGTCTGATGTGAGACGCCTGCCAATTTGGCGACGTCGGTCATCGCCGGCTCTCGGGCGGGTCTGACCACGAAGCTCCCCAAATGATTGTCGAATCGGTGCATCTCGCTGCGTGAACACTCTATCCCCCGACGTTAGTCCCATGTCCGGGTCGCCGGCCATCTGACATACAGCTTCCGGGCAGCTAGATTGTGAACGTTAACAGATTGACCTGTCAACGTACCAACGGCTTGAACCTGTCACTTTCTTGCATCTACACAGCTCAGCGGACGCGCGAGGCTGCTGGGGTTCCTGCAGGCCTGCAGCAAAGCCCTAGTGACGAGATTACGCCGAGGTCTTGACACCTCAGATTGAGCACGTTAACAATCTGAGCCAACGAGCAGTTGACATACCCCGGGCCGCCTGGGTGGCAGCTAGCCGGAGACACTGGCTTGGTAGAGCCCAGGGAAGCCAGGCCGTCGAAGGAGACGAAACGACGTGACAGCGGACAGCTCCGCAGGTCAGCCCCTAGTTGTGGGCGTGGACTTCGGGACGCTCTCAGCGCGTGCCGTCGTGGTGCGGGCCAGCGACGGCGCGGAGCTTGGGTCCGGGGTCGGCGAGTATGCGCACGGCGCGATCGAGCGGACCCTCCCGTCCACCGGGGAGGCGCTCCCGCCCGACTGGGCGCTCCAAGACCCGGCGGACTGGCGGTCCGCGCTCAGCACCGCGGTCCGCGCCGCGCTGCGCGACGCCGGGGAGGATCCGTCCTCGGTAGTGGGCATCGGCACGGACTTCACGGCCTGCACCGTGTTGCCGGTGCTGCGGGACGGCACCCCGCTGTGCGAGGTGCCTTCGCTGCGCGGAAGGCCGCACGCCTGGCCCAAGCTGTGGAAGCATCACGCGGCGCAGCCGCAGGCCGACCGGATCAACGAGCTCGCCCACGCCCGGCAGGAGCCGTGGATCGCCAGGTACGGCGGCCGGATCTCCTCCGAGTGGCAGTTCGCCAAGGCGCTGCAGCTGCTCGAAGAGGACCCGGACACCTACGAGCGGACCGAGCGGTGGATCGAGGCGGCGGACTGGATCATCTGGCAGCTCTGCGGGGCGGAGACGCGGAACGCCTGCACGGCTGGCTATAAAGGGATCTACCAGGACGGGCACTACCCGACAGATGACTACCTCAAGGCGCTCAACCCGGCCTTCTCCGACTTCGCGGAGACCCGGCTGGCCGGCGTGCCCCTGTCCGAACTCGGCAGCCGGGCCGGCACGCTGACCGCCGCGGGTGCCGCGCTCACCGGCCTGCCCGAGGGCATCGCGGTGGCCACAGGGAACGTCGACGCGCATGTCACGGCTCCCGCCGCCCGCTCCATCGCCCCCGGGCAGATGCTCGCGATCATGGGCACTTCCACCTGTCACGTGATGAACGGCGACCGGCTCGCGGCGGTCCCGGGCATTTGCGGGGTGGTGGACGGCGGGATCATCGCCGGCAAGTACGGCTACGAGGCGGGGCAGAGCGCGGTCGGCGACATCTTCGCGTGGTGGACCAGCCTCGGCGTCCCGGAAAGCTACCTGGAGGACGCCGCCGAGCGCGGCCAGAACCTCCATGAGTACCTGTCGAGCCTGTGCGAGGGACGGCCAGTGGGGGCGCACGGCCTGATCGCCCTCGACTGGATGGGCGGCAACAGGTCGATCCTGGTGGACCACCACCTCTCCGGGGTGATCGTGGGGCTCACGCTCGCCACCACCCCAGAGGAGGTCTACCTGGCCCTGGTTGAGTCCACCGCCTACGGCACCCGGATGATCATCGAGGCGTTCGAGGCCTCGGGGCTGCCGGTCACCGAGTTCATCGTCGCCGGCGGGCTCAAGCGCAACAGGCTGCTGATGCAGATCTACGCGGACGTGCTGCGCCGCCCGGTCTCCGTCGCGGCCTCGGACCAGGCACCAGCGGTCGGGTCGGCCATCCACGCCGCGGTCGCCGCCGGGCTGCACGCCGACGTTGCCGCTGCCTCCGCCGCGATGGGCAGGGTCGAGCAGGCGGCCTACATCCCCGACCCGGCCCGCGCTGACGTGTACGACGAGCTCTTCGCCGAGTACCGGACCCTACACGACTACTTCTCCGGCAGGCCGGAATGGGCGGGTAACGACGTGCTGCACCGCCTCCGCAACCGCAGGAACGGAGCGACCCTCGCATGAGCGCTCTCACGACCCAGCTCAAGGTGCTGCGCGACCAGGTAAGCACGCTGCACGCCGAACTCGTCAGGTACGGGCTCGTCGCGTGGACGGCGGGCAACGTCTCGGGTCGCGTACCCGGCCACGACCTGATGGTCATCAAGCCGAGCGGCGTCTCGTACGACGAGCTGACCCCGGAATCCATGATCGTCTGCGACCTGGACGGCACCGTGGTGGAAGGCGACCTCGCCCCGTCCAGTGACACCGCCGCACACGCCTACGTGTACCGGCACATGCCGGAGGTTGGCGGGGTCGTGCACACGCACTCCACCTATTCGTGCGCGTGGGCGGCGCGCGCCGAGCCCGTCCCCTGCGTGCTCACCGCGATGGCCGATGAGTTCGGCGGGGAGATCCCGGTCGGGCCGTTCGCGCTGATCGGCGACGACTCCATCGGGCAGGGCATCGTCGAGACCCTCTCCGGTCATCGCTCGCCCGCGGTACTGATGCGCAACCACGGGGTATTCACGATCGGCAAGGACGCCCGCGCGGCGGTTAAAGCGGCCGTGATGTGCGAGGACGTGGCCCGCACCGTGCACCTGTCCCGCCAGCTCGGCGAGCCGCTGCCGATTCCCCAAGCCGACATCGACCGCCTCTATGACCGCTACCAGAACGTGTACGGCCAGCCAGGAAAGTCATTATCCGCCCGCTCAACTTATGCAAAAACATTCACGGTGACCCCGAATGGAGTCTTGCGCATCATGAGTACCTCCTCCACCACTGAGATCTGGTTCGTCACTGGCAGCCAGGGCCTTTATGGCGAGGAAACCCTGCGCCAGGTGGCGAGCCAGTCCCAGGTGATCGCGGAGGCGCTCGACGCCGCGCCGGACATCACCATCAGGGTGGTCTGGAAGCCGGTACTCACCGACACGGCCGCCATCAGGCGGCTATGCCTCGATGCCAGCGCCGATGACTCCTGCATCGGCCTGATCGCGTGGATGCACACGTTCTCTCCGGCGAAGATGTGGATCGCGGGCCTTGAGGCGCTCAGCAAGCCGCTGCTGCACCTGCACACGCAGGCGAACGTGGCGCTGCCCTGGGCCGAGATCGACATGGACTTCATGAACCTGAACCAGGCCGCACACGGCGACCGGGAGTTCGGCTACATCCAGACTAGGCTCGGCGTTGCCCGCAAGACCGTCGCGGGCCACGTGTCCGATCCCCGCGTGATCGCATCTGTGGCGACCTGGGCGCGGGCCGCCGCCGGGCGGGCGGCTACCCAGTCGCTGAAGCTCGCCCGCTTCGGCGACAACATGCGCTATGTGGCCGTGACCGAGGGCGACAAGACCGAGGCCGAGGCGGTGTTCGGCGTCCAGGTCAACACCTGGGGCGTCAACGACCTGGTGGCCGCCGTGGACGCCGCCCCCAAGGACGGCATTGACGAACTCGTCGCCGAGTACGCCGACCGCTACGACGTCGCACCGGAACTTCTTCCTGGCGGCGAGCGGCACGAGTCGCTGCGCGATGGAGCGGCGATCGAGCTAGGTCTGCGCTCCTTCCTCGAAGCCGGTGACTTCACCGCGTTCACCACTAGCTTCGAAGACCTCGGCGGCCTGCGGCAGCTCCCTGGCCTGGCCGTGCAGCGGCTCATGGCCGACGGCTACGGGTTCGGCGCCGAGGGCGACTGGAAGACCGCCGTCCTGGTCCGCGCAGCCAAGGTCATGGGAGCCGGGCTGCCCGGCGGCGCGTCCCTCATGGAGGACTACACCTACGACCTCACACCGGGTGAGGAGCGGATCCTCGGCGCACACATGCTGGAAGTCTGCCCAACCCTCACCACTACCCGCCCCCGCCTGGAGATCCATCCCCTCTCCATCGGCGGGCGCGAGGATCCCGTACGGCTTGTCTTCACCGCCGATCCCGGACCTGGCGTGGTTGTCGCACTCTCGGACATGCGCGACCGGTTCCGGCTGGTCGCCAACCAGGTCGAACTCGTCCCGCCAACCGCTCCGCTGCCCAAACTGCCAGTCGGCCGGGCCGTCTGGAAGCCCGAACCCGACTTCGCCACGTCCGCGACCGCCTGGCTCACCGCCGGCGCGGCGCACCACACCGTCATGTCCACCGCGGTCGGAATCGAGGCCTTCGAGGACTTCGCGCGCATGGCGGGAACCGAACTCCTGATCATCGACGCCACGACAACACTCCGGTCGTTCGAGGCCGAAATCCGGGCGAATGCCGCCTACTACCGACTTGCGCGCGGAATCTAAGCGCAGAGGAGACCGTATTCGGAAATAGCATACAGACACCCCGGGAGAGCTAGCTTCCGTCCGCGGGGCGTATTTAGCCATACCGCTTTATCGCGGCACCGCGCTGAGGCAGCACGCTCTTTGCTGCCATTCTGCTACGCGCTTTTGCCAAGGTAGATGGCCTCGCCCTACCTTTATGGCTCTAGGCATGCCTGTATGCCATCCGATCATTTCTTTAGTTACATCATGCCTGCTCAGGGGTACTTTTGTGCCCTTTTTCCGGCAAAGATTCGCGATTATAACAATCCGATTCGCAGATCTTGACACACTCCAGAAAACCGACATACGTTCCCGGCAACGTTAACAACTCAATACGCCGATAAAGGCAAAGAAATTCAGCGAGAACATCCCGGCAACGGATGAACATGTTCATCCGGACCTTGACCTCCGAACAACAAAACAAGGAGATCTTGAATGAACAGAAAGTTGGCGGCTGGCCTCGCCGTCGGCATGGGCGCCCTGGCCGCGCTCACGGCGTGCTCCTCCTCCTCGACCAGCAGCACCTCGGCACCCGCCGCAAGCACCTCGGCAAGCAGCGCCAGCAGCGCGGCCGCCTCCTCGAGCAGCTCCGCGTCGGCCGCCCCGGCGCTGAGCGGCTCGATCGCGTTCAACCAGTCCAACCTCGCGAAGCTCGACGCCGCGCTGGCCGCCGCCCTCAAGGGCAAGGACCTGTCCTCGGTCAACATCGCGATGGTCGTCAACGTCGCGGCCGACTACTGGAAGGCCGGCCAGGTCGGCTTCCTCGCCGGCTGCAAGGCCCTCGGCCTCTCGTCCAGCAAGTGCACCTACTTCGCGCCGCCGAACGGCAAGCTGACCGAGCAGAACTCCGAGCTTGAGACGCTGCGCTCGCAGGGCATCACCGGATACTCGATCTCCGCGATCGACCCGGCGTCCGCGAAGGGCACCATCGCCACCGACATGGGCAAGGGCATCTTCGTCCTGCCGATCGACTCGCCGCTGCCGGGCACCGCCGCCGCGGGCCTGTACCTGGGCACGCCGAACACCGAGGCGGGTTACCAGGCCGGCCTGGCGATGAAGCAGCTGCTGAACGGCACCGGCAAGGTCGCGATCCTCGTCGGCTCGCTGACCGCCGCCAACGCCACGCAGCGGATCGCCGGCTTCGAGCAGGCGATCGCCGGCACCAACATCCAGGTCGTCCAGAAGGTCAACGACAACCTGCAGGCTTCCACGGCGACCTCGGACGCCGAGACCATCCTGGCCAACAACCCGGACGTCAACGGCCTGTACGGGGTCTACTCCTACGACGGCCCGGCGCTCGCCCAGGCCGTGCAGTCGGCGGGCAAGACCTCCAGCGTCTCGATCGTCTCCGACGACTCTGACGCGCAGACCCTCTCCTTCATCAACAACGGCGTTATCGGCGGCACGGTCGTCCAGATGCCGTACCAGCAGGGCTACACCGGCGCCTACATCCTCGCCGCGGAGAAGGTGCTCGGCAAGGCCGCCACGCAGGCCATCCTCAAGCCGTACATCGGCTCGGACGGCTACACGATCTCTTCGGGTGTCGGCCTGGTTACCAAGTCCGACATGTCGGACTACAACTCGCTCCTCACGAGCCTTGGCATCAGCGGCTGACGTGACGCAGCAAACAGAAGCCCCCAGCCGCGCGGTCACCGCGCGGCTGCGGGGCGTTCACAAGTCTTATGGCCCGGTTCGCGTCCTCGACCTGCCTGAACTCGACTTGTACGCCGGCCAAGTGGTCGGCGTCGTGGGCGAGAACGGGGCGGGCAAGTCGACCCTGATGGGCACCCTCGCGGGCTCGGTGCACCGCGACGGCGGCGAGATCGAGATCGACGGGGTGGCACTTGGCGCCGGCTCGACCGAAGCGGCGTCGCGGCTGGGGATCGCCCTTGTCTCCCAGGAGTTCCCGCTGGTCGGGCAGCTCTCGGTCAGCGAGAACCTGCTGCTCGGCCGGCGCCCGGCACGGGCGCGGAGCGGCATCCTGGTGGACCGCGGCGCGGCGCGGGCCGAAGCGGAGCAGATGCTCCACGACATCGGCCTTGACCCGCAGTCCATCGGCGGCGTCAACCGCGAGGTCCGCTCCCTGCCCGTGCCCACCAGGCAGCTGATCGAGATCGCCAAGGCCTGGGGCCGGGCCCCGAAGCTGCTGATCCTGGACGAGCCGACCTCTGCGCTCGGCCCCGTCGAGGCGGAGATGGTCCTCGGCCTCGCCCGTCAGGTGGCCGAGCGGAATGGCACCGTGCTGTTCATCGGCCATCGGCTCGACGAGGTGCGCGCGGTCAGCGACCGGATCATCGTGTTGCGCAACGGCAAGCTCGTCGCCGACCTGACCCCGGAGGAAGCCACCGAGGAGCGGCTCATCAGGGAAATGGTCGGTGGCGAGATCAGCAGGACCGAACCCCCGCCGCACGCGGCCGACGCCCCGGTTCAGTTGGAAGTGCGCGGCCTGACCGCCGACGGGCTCGGCCCGGTCGACCTTGAGGTACGGGCCGGCGAAATCGTCGGCGTGGCCGGCCTGATGGGGTCGGGCCGGAGCCGTCTCATCCACACGGTGGCCGGGGCGCAGCCAGCCACCGGCGGCACCATGACCGTGCACGGCAAGCGGTACTCGCCGCATAACCCCGGCGACGGCGCGGCGAACGGTATCGTCATGATCCCGGAAGACCGCAAGGAGCAGGCGCTCGTCCTGTTCGCACCGATCAAGGACAACGTCACGGTCTCGATCCTCCGGCGGCTGGCGACTCGCGGCATGCTCGCGCCAGGGCGGCAGCGCAAGGCGGCGGTGGAGATCACGGACAACGTGCATGTCCGGATGCAGTCGGTCGACCAGCCGGTCGGGTCGCTGTCCGGCGGCAATCAGCAGCGGGCCATCTTCGGCCGGGCCTTCGCGTCGCGGCCGCGGCTGCTGCTGCTCGACGAGCCCACCCGGGGCGTCGACGTCGGCGCGAAGGCCGAGATCTACGAGTTGATCGAGCGTGCCGCCGCAGAGGGCATGGCTGTCCTCGTCGCCTCCTCCGAGCTCGAGGAACTCCAGCTCATCTGCCACCGGATCGCGGTCATGAACCACGGCAAGGTCGCCGCGGTACTGCCGCACCAAGACGCCACCAAAGAACGCATCATGTCGGCCGCCGCCGGCACGGCACAGGTCAGCGTCGAAGCCGCCGAAGCCGTGCCGACCCCAGCCCCCACGAACGGAGCCTGAGAATGACCGCCCAGAGCACCGTGCCGCAGACCAACCCACCGACCGCGCAGGCGACCGCCAGCGGAGCGGCGGGCCGGGTGCTGCGACGGCTCGCCGAATCACCAGAGGCGGGCGTTGTCCTCGCCTGCGTCGTGGTTTTCATCGTCATCGCGATCAACGCGCCCACCTACAAGAGCGTCGGCAACCTCCAGGTGATGGGCCGCGACCTGTCGCAGACCGGCATCCTGGCGATCGGCGAGTCGCTCGTCATCCTGACCGGCGGCATCGACCTGTCGGTGGGCGCGCTGGCCGGCCTGGCCGGCATCCTCGCGGCTTGGTTCAACGTCAACCAGGGCCTGCCGGCGATCCCCGCGATCATCGTCACGCTGATCATCTGCGCCGCAGTCGGCTACTGGCACGGCGCGATGGTCACCCGGCTCAACGTGCCGCCGTTCGTCATCACGCTGGTCACCTACACCACCGCGCAGGGCCTGTCGCTGGCGATCACCAGCGGCACGCCCATCAACGGGATCTCCTCGCTGTTCGCGGACGTCTCAACGGGCTACCTCTGGGACATTCCGGTACCCGCGTTGTTCTTCGTTGGCGCCGCGTTGATCGCCTGGTTCGTGCTCGAGCGAACCTACGTCGGCCGACAGGTCTACGCGGTCGGCGGCAACCGGGAGGCCGCCCGGCTCGCCGGCATCCCGATCCGCCGCCGGATTGTTGGCACCTACGTGGCGAGCTCACTCCTGGCCGGCGTCGTCGGCATGGTGGCGATCGGCCGGATGAACGTCGCCGACCCGTCGGTCGGCCCCGGCTGGGAGCTCATCGCGATCGCCGCAGCGGTCGTCGGCGGCGTGTCGCTGTTCGGCGGCGAGGGCCGCATCATCGGCGTCGCAGCCGGCGCGATCCTCCTGGAGTTCATCGCCAACGGGCTCCTGGCGCTGCACGTTTCCCCGTACTACCAGCAGGTTGTCCAGGGCGCCGTGCTTGGCATCGCGATCCTCCTCGA
>Ga0310811_10001276_pt1 | contig 32124 bp, 33 predicted proteins | sample YCmetagenome_FD_207642 | JGI IMG/M metagenome (GOLD analysis project Ga0310811, IMG submission 207642) | Soil microbial communities from experimental microcosm in Duke University, North Carolina, United States - YC | ecosystem: Engineered > Artificial ecosystem > Soil microcosm > Unclassified ...
GCGCTGATCGTCGACACCGAGTTCGCTCAGTTGGCGCAGCGCGCGGCGCTCGCATTCCCGCAACTGAAGATCATCACGGTCGCCGACATCGCGCCCGCCGATGCCGCGCATTTCCCGCGTGCAACCGACTACGAGGCGTTCCTCGCCGAAGGCGACCCCGACTTCGCATGGACGCCGCCGCCGAACGAGTGGGACGCGATCGCGCTCAACTACACGTCGGGCACCACCGGCGATCCGAAGGGCGTTGTCTATCACCATCGCGGCGCGTACCTGAACGCGATCAGCAACGTGCTCGAGTGGGACATGCCGAAGCACGCGGTGTATCTGTGGACGCTGCCGCTCTTTCACTGCAACGGCTGGTGTTTTCCGTGGACGGTCGCGGCGCGCGCAGGCGTCAACGTGTGTCTGCGCAAATTCGACGCGAAGCTCGTGTATGACCTGATCAAAAGCGAACACGTGACGCACTACTGCGGTGCGCCGGTCGTGCAGAGCGCGCTCGCCGACGCGCCGGCCGAATACCGCGAAGGGCTTGCGCACACCGTGCACACAATGGTCGCGGGCGCGCCGCCGCCGCCCGCCGTGATCGCGAAGATGAAGTCGATCGGCTTCGATCTGACCCATGTGTACGGGTTGACCGAGGTGTACGGGCCGGCATCCGTCTGCGCGATGCAGGAAAGCTGGAAGACGCTCGACGACGACGAACAGGCCCGGCTCGCCGCGCGCCAGGGCGTGCGCTATCACCTGCAGGCGGCGCTGTCGGTGCGCGATCCGGGCACGCTCGAACCGGTGCCCGCCGACGGCGAAACGCTCGGCGAAATCATGTTCCGCGGCAACATCTGCATGAAGGGCTATCTGAAGAACGAGCGCGCGACCGACGAAGCATTCCGCGGCGGCTGGTTCCACACCGGCGACCTCGCGGTGATGACGCCGGACGGCTACGTGCGGATCAAGGACCGCAGCAAGGACATCATCATCTCGGGCGGCGAGAACATTTCGAGCATCGAGGTCGAGGACACGCTGTACCGGCATCCGGCCGTCGCGCTCGCGGCCGTCGTCGCGCAGCCCGATCCGAAATGGGGCGAAGTGCCGTGCGCGTTCGTCGAGTTGCGTCCGGGCGCGCGCGCGACCGAAGCGGAAATCATCGCGCACTGCAAGATGTTTCTCGCGCACTTCAAGGTGCCGCGGGCGGTCCGCTTCTGCACGCTGCCGCGCACGTCGACCGGCAAGATCCAGAAGTACGAACTGCGGGCGCTGGTCGGCTCGCAAAGCGCAATCGACGTGGGCGGCGAGCCGCCCGCTCCGTCGACGAAGGGCTAAGCACGGTCATGTGCGTCGCGCCGGGCGGCCCGCGAATGTAACGAAAAGTTGACCGCACAACGCGCGACCCCGCCCCGCGGCCCTCCCCCGCTTCGCCGCGGGTGCCGCGGGAATCGCCCGATAACGAACATTCCGCGCGTTTCGAGCACACGAAACGTGTGCTTACAAGTCCTCACGTATTCGCGTCGCGGCCGCCGCTAACCTGAGGGCGTTGGTCGGATGCGGCGATCGGCGCCGAGCCGGACCCGCTGCGACGAACTCGAACACAGGAGGACTTTGCATGAATACGAAGAACCCGACGAAGAACCCCACTTCCGCACTGCGTGCGCTCGTTGGCGCGCTGATCGCCGGTGGCGCGCTGGTCGGCGCCGCGAACGCGTCGGCGGAGCAGATGGAGCCCTCGTACATGCTGCGCGCGGAAACGAACGCGCCTCGCTACGGCGACGCCCATCTGATGCCGGTCGGCGTCCAGCTGTCGATCGGCTGGCACGACAACCGCTACTGGGACGGCCATCGTTACTGGGAGCACGACGAGTGGATGCATCATCATCCGCACGATCCGGGTCCGCCGCGCTACCGCGACCACGACGATCACCGCCCGCCACAGCGCTATTAACCCGCAGCGCCGGCTGAAAACGGAAAGCCGGCCTCCATTTCGGAGGCCGGCTTTTTTCGAATATTTTCGGATTGCCAGCTTTATTTTGCTGACATAAGGTTGAATCGCCTCTGAGAACAGGCGAGCTTTGAAATGAGCCCCGCTCCCGAATCGCTTCGGGGACGGGGCATTTTTTTGGCGGCTCTTGCCGGCTTGTTACCCGTTCGCGACGCGGCGCCGATGCTCAGCGAGCGTTCAGGAGCCCGCGCGCCGCGAGATTGGCATACAGCGCGCGCACGCCGAACGTCCACGGCGTCGCTTCCGTGCACAGCCGCACGGTGTTGACGAGCGCGCCGAGCTGCGGCGCGGAGATCGTCACGACGTCGCCCAGATGGTGCGTGAAACCGGCGCCGGGCGCGTCGCGGTCGAGAATCGGCGAGAACATCGTGCCGAGGAACAGCATGAAGCCGTCCGGATACTGATGGTGCTTTCCGCACGTCTGCGACACGAGATCGGCCGGATCGCGGCTGATCTCGCGCATGTGGCTCACGCCGTCGAGCACGAAGCCGTCGTCCGCGCCCTCGACGCGCAGCGATACGCTCGCATCGCGCACCGAGTCGAGCGTGAAGCGTTCGTCGAACATCCGCACGAACGGTCCGATCGAGCACGACGCGTTGTTGTCCTTGCACTTGCCGAGCAACAGCGCCGAGCGGCCTTCGATGTCGCGCAGATTCACGTCGTTGCCGAGCGCCGCGCCGACGATCTGGCCGCGCGCGTTGACGGCCAGCACGATCTCCGGCTCCGGATTGTTCCAGACCGAGCCCGGCAACAGGCCGATGTCCGCGCCGAAACCGACCGACGACATCGGCTGCGACTTCGAAAACACCTCGGCATCCGGGCCGATCCCCACTTCCAGATATTGCGACCACGCGCCCCGGCGCTGCAGCTCGGCCTTCAGGCGCATCGCCGCATCCGAGCCCGGCTCGATCTTCGACAGATCGGCGCCGATCAGGCCCGTAATCGTCTCGCGCACTTCGCGCGCCTTTGCCGGGTCGCCGCCGGCCTGCTCTTCGATCACGCGCTCGATCAGGCTGACCGCGAACGTCACGCCGCACGCCTTGATCGCCTGCACGTCGCACGGCGCGACGAGGCGCACGGCCGGGTCCGGCGCACCGGCCATGCTCGCGGCGACGAGCGCCTCGACCGGGCCGAGCGCGTCGCCGGGCGCGCTGCGCACGATCTCGATCGCGTCGTCGCGATCGAACAGATCGGCGGTCGTGGCGACCGTGCCGGTAATGTCGAACACCTGGCCGCCGCGCACCGCGACGACACTCGGGCCTTCGTGCGCGCCGTCGCGGCGCCATACACGGCCGACGAGCAGAGCGTCGGCGACATCGACGGGCAGGCAGGCGGAAGCGGAAAGATTGGCCATGAAAAAGTCCGGCTCGGTAGAAATTGAAGGAGCCTCATCGTAGGAGCCGCCCTCGCGTTTGTCCAACCGAGTGTTATTATTTCCAACCTGTTGGACGATACGTTGCCTCCCCTTTTGCTTCCCTTCTTCGCCTCCGATTGCCGGTTCACGACCCGATGAACGCTCCCTACGAAGTGCCCGCGCTCAAGCGCATTCACGACATTCTCGACGTGCTGTCGCGGGCGAGCGCGCCGGTGCGTCCGGGCGCGCTTGCCGAGGCAACGGGCCTGTCGCGCAGCACGCTCTACCTGATGCTCGATTCGCTCGAACGAAGGCAGTGGATCGAAAAACGCCCGGACGGCTACATCATCGGCCTCACGCTGTTCGAACTCGGCAGCGCGTATGTGCGGCACGACCGCTTGCAGGAGATCTTTCGCAAGGAGGCTGCGGCATTCGTCGCCGCGCACAACGAGGTCGTGCAACTGGCCGTGCTCGATGGCGAACAGGTGGTCTACATCGCGCGCGAGGACGCCGCGCGGCCGGTGCGGCTCGTGTCCGATCTCGGCTCGCGGCTGCCGGCGCATTGCTGCGCGCTCGGCAAGGCGCTGCTCGCGAGCCTGACCGACGACGAAGTGTGCACGCTGCTGCCGAAGCGGCTCGCGCCCGTCACCGCACGCACGGTGACGCGGCGCGCCGACCTGCTCGACGTGCTCGCCGACATTCGCCGCTCGGGCCTCGCGCACGAACGCGAAGAAGTCAGTGCGGGGCTCACGTGCTTTGCCGCGTTCGTCGGCGTGACGGCGCTCGGCAAACGGGTGGCGGTCAGCACGAGCCTGCCGCTCGAACGCATCGACGCGAAACGCGAGAAACGCATTGCGATTGCAATCGTCGAGATGGCGCACCGGCTCGGCAAGGCGCTGTGAAACGGAAGGGGAAAGGATTGAAGCGGAGGCTGAAGCGGAGAAATGACGGATCACCGAATGAGGAGTTCGGCATCGCTCCAGCCAGAGCTAGATCCGTCATCGCCGCGCATTATCCGGTGTCGGCGCCGTTGCGTCATCCGTCCAGTTCGCAAGTCACCGTTGCGCAAACTGTGACGATCGCCGCGATGGCCGCGCCGCGCGCAGCCAAACGGGGGCGTTGGGAAAAATGACCTAGACTCGCTTCACGCGTTCGCTTCCACGGAGCACATGATGGCTACCCGACCACTAAGGTGTACGTTGCTATCGCTGGCCTGGCTCGCGTTGGTGACGACCGGCACGATCGCTCGCGCAGAGGGCATTCCGATCGTGACCGGCGAGCAATGGGTCCACTCGACCGATGACGTGAAAAAAGCGTATCTCGTCGGGATGGCCAATCTGCTCGATGTCGAGCGCGCGTATTACGCGTCGCAGCCGCCACCCGACAGCCAGGATATCGCGCCGCGCTTTTCGAAGGGGATGCAAGGTCAGACGCTCGACGGCGTGCGCCAGGGGCTCGACGCCTGGTATGCCGCGAATCCGACGCAACTGCGGCGGCCGGTCATCGACACGATCTGGACCGAGATGGTTCAGCCCGGCCTGAAGCAGAACCCATAGTGGAGAACGATCATGAAGCGACTTTCGTGGATCGTGATCGTTGGCGTGGTGCCGGTCATGATCGCTTGCGGTGACATGTCGTATGGACAGCGCAACGCGATGACCGGTGCGGCCGTTGGCGCAGCCGGCGGCGCCGGGATTGCCGCGATCTCGGGCGGCGACGTGTGGACCGGCGCACTGATCGGCGGCGCGGCCGGAGGCGTGGCCGGCACCATGAGGGGCGGCGGCGGCCACCGCTGGTAGCCCCGGTGCGAGGACCGCTTTCAGGCGAGCGAAATCACGAGTTTCTTTCCGCAGGCGGCGGCGTACTTGCGCAGCGTGGAAAACGACGGCGAGTGCCGCTCGCTCGCAAGCGACGATTCGAGACGCGACACCGCCGATGCGGTCGTGCCCATGCGCTCGGCCACCTGCGCCTGCGTGAGCCCCGCCTCCTTGCGGGCGCTCAGCAGCGCGTCGAGTGCCGCGTATTCTTCTTCGAGCGCATCGTAGGCCGCCCGGAATTCCGGGTTGGCGAGCATGCGCGCCGTGTCTTCGGCGGTATGCGGAACGGGATGATAGCGTTCCACGGATTCCTGATTCCTGGATTTAGCCATTTTCGACAACCTCCTTTAGCCGCTTGCGGGCGATGCGCAATTCGGCGATCGGCGTTTCCTGCGTCTTCTTGACGAACGAATGCAGCACGACGATGCGCATGCCAACCTGCGTGCAGTAGAACACGCGCCCGATGCCTTCCGGACCCTTGGGGCGAAATTCGAACAACCCGTCACCCATTGCGCGCGAGTACGGCATGCGCAAGTCGGCGCCGTGCTTTTCCATCATGCCGAGCAAGCGCAGATAGTCGGCGCGGATGCCGGTCGGCAATGCAAAGACGTCGCGTTTGATGCGCTCGCTGAAGTAGATGACAGTGAGACGCATATTATCAAATTTGCTAATTCGGCGCAAGGCCGGGTGGGCGGGGAGCGATGCGTCATGTTGCGACCTCGCGCAAAGAAAAGCGCTTCAGCCAAACGGGTAATGCGCCCTTCCTCTGGTCCAGCAAGCGCGCGGGTACGTCGAATGCGGGTGCTCGCACACCCGGCCACTTCGCTATCCTTCGCATGCGCCTGTCTCCCGCGATATCGCTGCCACGCGTCTGCCGGCCGACGCGCGACCACCCGGCCGCCGTCGCGCCGCTGGTTGCCGTCGTCATGCCGGGTTCCGCGCTCGCGCAGCAGGTCGCGCAGCCGGCGGCCGCGCACAGCGCGCTCGCGGCCGCCGGCGTGCAGGCCGCGCGCATCGGCGCGTTGTGGAATCTGACGCTGATCGTCTGCACGCTCGTCTTCGCGGCCGTGCTGATCGCGGTGCTGGTCGTGCTCGCGCGCGCGCCGCGCGGCGACGCGCGCACCAAGGCCGTCGCCGGCCGCGCCGCGATGCCGGGCGACGGGCTCGCCCGGCGCTACGTGATCGGCGCCACGGCGTTGTCCGTGCTGCTGCTCGTCGGGCTCGTCGTCGCGGATGTGTTGACGGACCGCGCGCTGTCGAGACTGCCGTCCACCGACGCGCTGCACGTCGAAATGACCGGCGCGCAATGGTGGTGGCAGGCGCGCTATGCGACCGATCACGGACAGCCGGGCTTCGTCGTCGCGAACGAACTGCACGTGCCGGTCGGACGGCCGGTGATCGTGTCGCTGAAGGCCGCCGACGTGATCCACACGTTCTGGGTGCCGAACCTGCACGGCAAGAAGGACATGCTGCCGGGCATCGACTCGACGATCGAATTTCGCGCGGACCGCCCCGGTCTCTATCGCGGCCAGTGCGCGGAGTTCTGCGGCGCCGAGCACGCGCTGATGGCGCTCTTCGTGACCGCCGACGAACCTGCCGACTATGCGCGCTGGTCCGCGCATCAACGCGCCGACGCTGCGCCGCCGGCGAGCCCGCTCGCGCTGCGCGGCCGGCAGTTGTTCGAGGCGGCCGACTGCGCGCAGTGCCACACGGTGCGCGGCACGTCGGCGACCGGCCAGATCGGGCCCGACCTCACGCACCTGATGAGCCGCCGCACGATCGCGGCGGGCACGCTCGTCAACGACCGCGCGAATCTCGAAGCCTGGCTGCGCAATCCGCAGCAATTCAAGCCGGAGACGTCGATGCCGGCCGCGAAGTTCTCCGCCACCGATCTCGAAACAGTCGTCACATGGCTCACTACGCTCAATTAAGCCGGCCGGAAGACGCGCAAGCGACGCCGCACCTGTTCGACGGCCCCGACAACGCCGACGCGCGCGCCGCATTGGAGCGGACATGGCGCGACCCGCCCGGCCTGATCGGCGTGCTTTCCGCGATCAACCACAAGACGATCGCGCGCCGCTTCATCGTCACGACGTTCGCGTTCTTCGTCGCGGGCGGCCTGCTCGCGCTCGCCATGCGTACGCAGCTCGCGCGCCCGGACAACCGTCTCGTCAGCGCGGACTTCTACGACCGCCTGTTCACCGTGCACGGCTCGACGATGATGTTCCTGTTCGCCGTGCCGGTCATGCAGGCGGTGGCCGGCTATCTGATCCCGCTGATGGTGGGCGCGCGCAGCGTCGCGTTCCCGCGGATGAACGCGTACGCGTACTGGATGTTCCTGTTCGGCGGCCTCACGCTGTACGGCGCCTTCGCGTTCGGCGCGGGACCGTCGTCGGGCTGGTTCAGCTACGTGCCGCTCGCCGGTCCCGACTACGCGCTCGGCAAGACCTCCGACATCTGGGCGCAGATGATCACGTTCACCGAGCTGTCCGCGCTGCTCGAAGCGATCGTGCTGATCACGACGATCCTGAAGATGCGCGCGCCCGGCATGTCGCTGAACCGGCTGCCGCTCTTCGCGTGGGCCACGCTCGTCACGCAGTTCATGGTGCTGTTCGCGATGCCGGCGATCATGTTCGCGAGCACCGCGCTGATCCTCGACCGGCTCGTCGGCACGCAGTTCTTCAATCCGTCGCTCGGCGGCGACGTGCTGCTGTGGCAGCACCTGTTCTGGTTCTTCGGGCACCCGGAGGTGTATCTGATCTTCATTCCCGCGCTCGGCTTTCTTTCCGCGATCATCCCGACGTTCTCGCGCCGCTCGATCTTCGGCTATCCGGCGATGGTGCTCGCGCTCGTCGCGACCGCGTTCCTCGCGTTCGGGCTGTGGGTCCATCACATGTTCGCGACGAGCGTGCCGGCGCTCGGCAAGAGCTTCTTCACGGTCGCGAGCGTGATGATCGCGATTCCGTCCGGCATCCAGATTTTCTGCTGGATCGCGACGCTCGCCACCGGCAAGCTGAACCTCAAGACGCCGCTGCTGTTCGTGCTCGCGTTCTTCGTGATACTCGTCGCGGGCGGGCTGACCGGCGTGATGCTCGGGTCGGCTTCGCTCGACCTGCAGTTGCACGACACGTACTTCGTGGTCGCGCATCTGCACTATGTGCTGCTCGGCGGCGCGGTGTTTCCGCTGTTCGGCGCGTTCTACTACTGGTTTCCGAAGATGACGGGGCGGCTCTTCGACGAAACGCTCGGACGCTGGCAGTTCTGGCTGTTCTTCGTCGGCTTCAACGTCACGTTCTTTCCGATGCATCTGCTCGGTCTCGAAGGCATGCCGCGGCGCATGTGGACCTATCCGGCCGGGATGGGCTGGAGCGGCATGAATCTGCTCGCGACGATCGGCGCGTGGACGATCGGCGTCAGCGTGCTGCTGTTCATCGTCAACGTGTGGCGCTCGTGGCGACGCGGCGCGCCGTCGACGCCGGATCCGTGGGGCGGCGGCACGCTCGAATGGAGCACCGGCGCGCCGCCGCCCGCGCACAACTTCGACGTGCTGCCGATCGTTCGCGGCCGCGATCCGCTGTGGGAGACGCACGACACCGACGCGCGGATCGACTGCGTGTCCGGTCTCGCCGCCGACGCGCGAGAAGTGCTCCTCACGACCGCCCTCGATGCGCGGCCCGATCTGCGGATGCTGTTTCCGTCGCCGTCGATCTGGCCGTTCATCGCGGCGCTCGCGACGACGCTGCTGTTCATCGGCTCGATCTACACGCCGACGGCGGTGGTGTGGGGCTCCGTGCCGGTCGCGATCGCGACGGTCGCGTGGTTCTGGCCGCGACGCGACGACCACGCGACCGCGCTTTCGCTGGAACTACCGCCGTGGGATGCGCGCGCGCTCGAAGGCGGCGAAGTGCGAAAGACGTCGCCCACCCGCGCGACGATCGACGTGCGCGCGCTGCCGACGTTCGGCTTCGGCGCGCGCAGCCCGATGTGGTGGGCGACGTTCGGGCTGATGCTGATCGAAGGCACCGTGTTCGCGATTGCGATCGCCGCGTACTTCTACCTGCGCAGCGTGAACGCGACATGGCCGCCGAACGCGCCGCCGCCCGACCTGCGCTGGGGCACGCTGAACACGGCGGTGCTGCTCGCGAGCCTGGGGCCGAACGAGCTCGCGCGGCGCGCGGCCCATCGCGGCGACCGCGCGGGTTCGCGCGTCTGGTTCGCGGTATGCCTTGCGTTCGCCGTCGTGTTTCTCGTCGTGCGCGGACTCGAATTCTCGACGCTGAACGTGAGCTGGTACGCGAACGCGTACGGTTCGATCGTGTGGATGCTGCTCGGGCTTCATACGACGCACCTCGTCACCGACACCGTCGACACCGCCGTGCTCGCGGTGCTGCTGTTCACCGGCCCGTTCGAAGGACGGCGCTTCGTCGATACGAGCGAGAACGCCGTGTACTGGTATTTCGTCGTGCTGAGCTGGCTGCCGATCTATGCCGTCGTGTATCTGGCGCCGAGGCTGCAAACATGAACGAGGGCCACTTGAGATGACCACCTGGCTCGCGCTGCTCGTCGCCCCGGCGCTCGTGCTCGCCGTGCAGACCGCGAATTACGCGATGGTCCATCTCGCGTGCGAACGGCATCTGCAATGGCCGCTTGCCGCGTCGAGCCTGTTCGGCGTGCTGTTTTCCGCGGCCGTCGCGTGGCTCGCATGGCGGCGCTGGCGCGCGCTCGTGCCGCCCGACGCCGACGATCCCGCACGCCGCGCCCGCGCCGCGATGCTCGCCTGCGCAGCCGCGTGGGTCGGCGCGCTGTCGCTTCTGATCCAGTTGATGATGTGGTTTCCGCAATGGCTGCTATCCCCCTGCCTTTGAAGCGCGCACCGATCGCGCTCGCGATATGCGCGCTCACATGGCTGTCGCTCGCGACGAACGCCGACGCGCACGTGCTCGCCCCCGGCGAACTCGCCACACCGCGCATCGGCTGGGCGTTCACGCCCTGGGTCGTCGCGCTGCTCGCGGTGAGCCTCGCGGCGTACGTCGTCGGGTACTGGCGTCTGCAGCGGCGCGGCAGCCGCGGTCGCCCGGGTCGCCGAGTGCGGCTCGCGCTCTTCGTCCGCGGCTGGCTCGCGCTTGCGGCGGCGCTGGTGTCGCCGCTCGACACGCTCGGCGCGCTTCTGTTCTCCGCGCACATGGTCCAGCACGAGACGATGATGCTCGTCGCCGCGCCGCTGTGCGTGCTCGGCAGGCCGGCCGCCGTCTGGTTGTGGGCGCTGCCGCGCGGCGCGCGCGTTGCGATCGGGCCGATCCTGCGTTCGCGGATATTCGGCGTCGCGTGGCGGGCGATCGCTGCGCCGGTCGCCGCCTGGATGCTGCACGCGGCCGCGCTGTGGGTGTGGCATGCGCCGACGCTGTTCGACGCGGCGCTCGCGAGCCCGGCGTTGCACACGCTGCAGCACGCGAGCTTTCTCGTCACCGCGCTGCTGTTCTGGTGGGCGATATTCGGCGAGGGCGCGCGGCGATGCGACAGCGGCCGCGCGATGTTCCTGCTGTTCACGACGATGATCCACACGAGCGCGCTCGGCGCGCTGATCACGCTCGCGCCGACGCTGTGGTATCCGTCCTATGTGGAGCCGACTGGCGCGCTCGGGCTCGATCCGCTGCGCGACCAGCAACTGGGCGGACTCATCATGTGGGTGCCGGGGGCGCTCGCCTATCTGTTGGGCGCGCTCGCGATCTGTGCGCGCTGGCTGACGGGCGCAGGCGCGCCGTGGCTCGCAGCGAGCGATGCGGCGGCGAACGGGAGCGGCGCGCGATGATGCGAATCCTCACCGCCGCGCGAGCGCACCTGCCCCGGATCGACGGAACGAAGCGCCGGTTGCGCACAGGAGCCGCGATCGCCGTCGCGTTGTGCGTCGCGTCGGCTTACGCGGACGAGCCCGGGCAGGCGCCGACCGGCGCCAACGCGCCACCCCCTTCCCCCGCACTGCTCGCGCGCGGCGCTTACGTCGCGAAGGCCGCCGACTGCGCCGGCTGCCACACGGCGCCCGACCACGGCGCGCCGTGGGCCGGCGGTCTCGGCATGGGTTCGCCGTTCGGCACGATCGTCACGAGCAACATCACGCCGGATCGGCGCTACGGTATCGGCAGCTATACGCTGCACGACTTCGAACGGGCGATACGGCATGGCGTGGCGCGCGGCGGCAAGCGGCTCTATCCGGCGATGCCGTACGTTTCGTTTTCCAGACTATCCGACGCCGATGTCGCCGCGCTGTATGCGTACGTGATGCACGACGTCGCGCCGGTCGCGAAACCCACGCCGCCGTCCGACGTCGCGTTCCCGTTCAACCAGCGCTGGGCGCTCCGCTTCTGGCAGTGGGCGTTCGTGCCGAAGCGGCCCTACGCGATCAAACCGTTGCACGACGCGCAATGGAACCGCGGCGCATACCTGGTGCAGGGCGCCGGACACTGCGGCGCGTGCCACACGCCGCGCGGCGCCGCGTATCAGGAGAAGGGTGACGACGAGACGTCGCCGTCGTTCCTCACCGGCGGCATCAACGACCACTGGTTCGCGCCGAACCTGACCGGCGACCCCGGCTCCGGCCTCGGACGAACGAGCGCCGCCGACATCGCCGCGTTCCTGAAAACCGGCCATTCCAGCATGGCGATCGCGTACGGCAGCATGGTCCAGCAGATCGAGGACAGCTCGCAGTATCTGAGCGACGCCGATCTGCTCGCGATCGGCACGTACCTCAAATCGCTGCCGGCACAGCAGCCGTACGGCGGATACACGCCGGGCCGCGACATTGACCGCAGCCCGCAGAACGGCAGCCGCGTCGCCGATGCGCAGTCGCCCGGCTACGCCGTCTACCAGGGCTTCTGCGCGCGTTGCCATCGCGACGACGGCCACGGCGCGCCGCCCGCCTTTCCGCCGCTCGCGGGCAATCCGTCGGTGGTGACGGAGGACACGACGTCGCTGATCCGTCTGCTGGTCGAGGGCGGCAACAGCCCGTCGACGCTGACCGGACCGCCCCGCACGCAGATGCCCGCCTTCGCCGGCGTGCTGACGGACGTGCAGATCGCGCAGGCACTGACCTACATCCGCAGCGCGTGGGGCAACGACGCGCAGCCGGTCACCGCGAACGACGTCAGTTCGATGCGCAGCACGCTGCACAAATAGCCGGTGATCCGACGATCTGAACGACGCGGAACGCCTGTCCGCGGCACAACGGTTGCGTGCGAATACAGCGCCACGACTTCGGAGGACCCTCGATGAAACAGCGAACGAAGAAACGTGCCGCGCTCTACGTTCTCGCCGCGGTGCTCGTCGCCACATGGGCGACGGCCGCCGCCGCGCAGGGCACGCAGTCGCCGCGTCCGGGCGGCACGTACCAGTATGGCGACGCAGACCGGACGAATCGCGCAAACGGCACAAACGGCGCGAACGGCGCAGACACGCCGCAACGCCACGACGGCACCGACGACCGTCGCCAGTCCGGCTATCCGCAGCCCGGCACGTCCGCGGACGCGTCCGGCACGCGAAACGGCGCGATGCAGGACTCGACATCGCCACCCCCCACCCAGGACCCGGCGCAGGGAGGCCGGTAGCGCTCCCCGCCACGCACGCGGAATACGCGTTGCTCACCGGGAGCAGCAGCACGTCGACCACGGAGGATCATCATGAACCAACCCGCAGCGCCGCAAAAACCCCAACGCATCGACCAAGGCGACAAGACCTTCAAAACGGATATCTCGGAGACCGGCGAAGACGGCACCACCGTGCGCGAGGCCGAGGTCCGCGAGGACGACCTGTCGGAAGTCAAGCCGTCGTCGCCAGACCAGTCGTCCGGCGCGTGACGAGCCGGGTCGCGGCCGCCGTTGCCGCACGCCGTTGCCGCAATACGCCGGCCGTCGAGACGGCCGGCTTTTCATCGCGCGTCAGCGATCGGGATGCGACGGCGACGACACCGCGCCTAACGTCGATGAGATTCCGCCGTCGGCATACGTTGCGATGTCGCCGGGCGACACGATGCCCACGAGCCGCTTGTCGTGATCGACGGCCGGCAGCCGGCGGATCTGACGCTCCGCCATCTTTTGCTGGGCGGCGGAAATGTCTTCGTCGTCGTAGCACCAGTCCACCGGCGCGCTGACGAAGTCGCCGACCGGCGACGCCGATCCGACACCGGCCGACACCGCGCGCACGACGATGTCACGGTCCCCGAGGATTCCCACCAGCCTGACGCCGTCGCATACCGGCAACGCGCCGACGTTCAGTTCATCCATCTTCTGCGCGGCGGTCCGGATCGAATCGCCCGGCGCGAGCGTCACCACATCGCGCGTCATTACTTCCGCTACCGTAGTCATTGCGAGTCCTCCGCAAGCATCCTCTGGACCCTCCACGCGCGCATCGCGTGTTCCCGTGGGCCGCCGCCCGCCACGGCTCGCTCTGGTAGCATTCGCGTCTGGAGGGGGCATCCTCCGTTAAACCGCTCCGCCCGTGCTACCAAAGCAATCCGCGGGGCCGATGATGCCTGCAACCGTTCCTGACCCGCCGCGCGCCTGCGCGGTTCATTCAGCCATGCAACGGCTACGAGGCACATCGTCATGTACCGGTCCATTGTTGCGGTCGCCGTCGGCGGTGCGTTGGGCTCACTGGCCCGATGGACGCTCAGTCTCGAACTCAACGACCTGATCCCGAATCTTCCCGTCGGCACGCTCGCGTCGAATGTGATCGCGGGCTACGTGATCGGCGTGGCCATTGCGGTCTTCGCACGCCTGCCGATGCTTCCCGGCACGTGGCGGCTCTTCGTCGTCACCGGGCTGATGGGCGGACTGTCCACGTTCTCGACGTTTTCCGCCGAGGTCGTCGCGCATCTGCAGCACGGACGCTTCGACTGGGCCGCCGCCGAGATGTTGATCCACGTGTCGGCGTCGCTCGCGATGACGGCGCTCGGCATCGCCACCGTGCGCGTATTCGCGCGACGCGGCCTCGCACCGCGCGCGCAGACGGAGCCGGCGCAGGCCCTGCCGCCCGCGCGCGACGAAGCCGTCGACGCGCAAGCGCAAGCGCGCGACTAGCCGCCTAGGGTTGCGTCGGCGCTTTCGCATCGGCGCCGTTCGTGCGGCGCCATGCGGGGATCTCGGAGAGCCGCATGCCGGCCGGCAGCAGCGGATGCTTTGCCTGCCCGACGCGTTGCGCGCGATAGATGCCGGTATGCCCCGAGAACAGATACGCGACCACGCACGCGAGCGCGGCATAAACGGCGATGTCGGACCCGAACAGTTCGATCGCCATGATCGTCGATGCGATCGGCGTGTTCGCGGCGCCCGCAAACACCGCGACGAACCCGAGGCCCGCGAGCACCGGCAGCGGCAGCGCGAGCACGTGGCTCAACGCATTGCCGAGCGTCGCGCCGATGTAGAACAGCGGCGTGACTTCTCCGCCCTTGAACCCGGACGCGAGCGTGACGACGGTAAAGCCGAACTTGCCCGCGAAGTCGTACACCGGCAGCGGGCCGCCGAACGACTGCACGATGGTCGGAATGCCGAGGCCGAGAAACTGCGGCACGTGCAGCACGGTGGCCGCCGCCGCGACGACGGCGCCGCCGACGAACGGACGCGCCGGCGCATACGCGATCTTCCGCTTGATGAACGCGGACAGCGCGTGCGTCGAATCGGCGAACAGCATCCCGACGACGCCGAATGCGATGCCCGCGACGATCGCCGACGCGAGCCCCGCCGTCGACACGGCCGGCACGAACGGAATCGAATAGACGGTGTGACGGATGCCCCACGCGCGGCACACCTGGTCGGCCGCCAGCGCCGACGCGACGCACGCGAGCAGTGCGTCGTAGCGCAGCCGGCCGATCGCGAGCACTTCGAGTCCGAAGATCGCGCCGGCGAGCGGCGTGCCGAACACCGAAGAGAACCCGGCCGCGATGCCGCCCATCAGCAGGATGCGGCGTTCGTCGCGGTCGAGCCCGAGCAGATGCGTGACGCGATCGGCGAGCGCGCCGCCCATCTGGACCGCGGTGCCCTCGCGCCCGGCCGAGCCGCCGAACAGATGCGTGATCACGGTCGCCACGAGAATCAGCGGGGCCATCCGCTTCGGGACGATTTTCTGCGGATCGTGCACTTCGTCGATCAGCAGGTTGTTGCCGCCTTCGACCGACTTGCCGATCCGGTGATAAACCCAGCCGGTCGCGAACCCCGCCACCGGCAGCAGCCATAGCAGCCATGCATGGCCGGTCCGGATATCGGTTGCGCGATCGAGCGCGAAAAGGAACAAGGCCGAAGCGGTGCCGGCCAGCGCGCCGAGCACCCACGACAGCAGCAGCCAGCGCGCCAGATAGCGCAGCATCGCGAACTGCTCGACAGACTTCACAGGTTTCATGGTTTCCAGGTTTGACACGGCAGCAAAACCTGGATGCAGGACGTCAGGACGACGTCGCGAGGACGGCCTACGACCTCCTGCACCCAGGAGGAACTCGTAGGCATCATCAGCCGCGGCAGGGCGCGCGGCGGTTACGGGAGGAATGCCATCTCCGGAAGACGAGCGATTCTATGCGAAGCATGCGGACGCCGCAACCGCCGCATCCACCGTCCATCGGCCCGGACGGTCGGCGCGACGACGCGATGCTGCCCTGCCGTGCGCCGGACGGAGCCGACAGTCGAAGCGGCGTGTCAATCGTCCGACGATCTCGACAGCGCGGCCGCCAGCAACGCCGCGCCGATCGCCACGTAGACCGCCGTCAGCGAGCGGCGCGACAGATGCGTCTCGAAGCCCGGCGTGAGCCGCTTCGGCACGACGTGATAGTCGACCACGTACGCGGTCGCCGCGGTTGCCGCAGCCGCGGCGCCCGCCATCACGGGGTTCTCGCGCGGGGCGCCTTCCGTCCATCGGCGCGTCAGCGCTTCGAAGCCGACCGCCCAGAACACCGCCGCCGCCTGATGAATCGCGAGCCCGAGCAACGTGTGACGCACGCTGAAACCGGACGCTTCCAGTGCCCGGCGCGGCCAGATGCAATGCGTGACGGCATTGATCGGCGCAAGCGGCCGCTTGCCGTCGCGAGTCGAGCGCCATGCGGCGACAGCCGCCGCGCCGGCGCCGGCGAGCGTCCCGGAGCGGACGGCGCATTGCAGGTCCCTCGCGATCAGCGGCGGTTCGCGAAAGCGGATGGCGGCGTTAGGGGGTCTCATGAGCGGCCCGGGTGGCGTGTCGGATGTGCGAGCGGCGCGCAAGTGCGGTGCCCGCCCGCGACAGCGACAGCGCCCGCGATGACGCGATGACGCGGCAACTCCGCACTTCGCACTCGGGACTCGGCAACTCGGCGCTCGGCGCTCGGCGCTCGGCGCTCGGCAACTCGGCGCTCGGCACTCCGGACTCGGCAACTCGACAACTCGGCGCTCGGCATCCGCGTCGTTTCGGGCGCGCTCCGGTTCTTTCCCTCGACGGCGACGGCAGTTGGATTTTTGGCTCGTCGCGCCGACGTTCGATGGCGCATCGCACAGTCCGGGACCGCCTCCCGCCGCCTGTAAAATGGCGCGACGCGCGGAGACTCGATCCGCGCACCTGCCAGCGAAGCCACGCAATCCCCGTGAGTCACACCCTGTCAACCGCGGTTTCCTCGGAACTGGAAATCCGCAAGAGCCGCTTTATCGCGGAGGCGATTCCGGTCGCCGACCGCGACGCCGCGATGGCCGAACTGCGCCGGCTGCGCGAAGCGCATCCGGGCGCGACGCACGTCTGCTGGGCGCTGCTCGCGGGCGGCCAGTCCGGCATGTCCGACGACGGCGAGCCGTCCGGCACTGCGGGCCGTCCGATTCTGGAAGTGCTGCGCCATCACGATCTCGACGGCGTGCTCGCGGCAGTCGTTCGCTACTACGGCGGCGTGAAGCTCGGCGCGGGCGGGCTCGTGCGCGCCTACACCGACGCGATCGCGAGCGCGCTGCTGAACGCGTCGATCGTCGAGCGCGTCGCGCAGGCGCGGTTGACGATCGAGATCGGCTACCCGGATGAAGCGCGCGTGCGCCACTGGATCGAGCAGCAGGCCTATGCGCTCGTCGACAGCCGCTACGCGATGACCGTGCGCCTCACAATCGGCCTGCCGGCCACGGCAGTCGACGCGGCGCGCGACGCCGTGCGCGATCTCATGCAGGGGCGCGGCGGCTTCCCCGCAAACGACTGATAAAACGATCTGAACGAAATCGGGAGGGACCGGCACGCGCGAAGCAAGACGCGAAGCAAAGCGCAAAACGCAACGCTCGCCGCGCGTGCCGGAAGCGAGCGCGATCAGCTCGCCGAAATGATGACCTTCAGTGCCTGCGAGCGCGCGGCGTCGCCGAACGTCGCATAGGCGTCGGCGACCTGGTCGAGCGTGAAGCGGTGCGTGACGAGCCTGGCCGGTTCGAGACGCTTCGATTCGACCGTCGACAGCAGCATCGGCGTCGTGTACGTGTCGACGAGTCCGGTCGTCAGCGTGATGTTGTGCGACCACAGGCGTTCGAGATGCAGATCGACCTTCGTGCCGTGCACGCCGACGTTCGCAATCGTGCCGCCCGCGCCGACGATCGCCTCGCAGATCGCGAACGTCGCCGGCACGCCCACCGCTTCGATCGACACGTCGACGCCGCGATTGCCGGTGAGCGCCATCACGCGCTCGACGGCATCGCCGCCCTTGCTGTTGACCGTGTCGGTTGCGCCGAACTTCTTCGCGACTTCGAGCCGGTTGTCGTCGAGATCGATCATGATGATGCGGCCCGGCGCGTAGAACTGCGCGGTCATCAGCGCGGCAAGGCCGATCGGCCCCGCGCCGACGATCGCGACGCTCTGCCCCGGCTGCACCTTGCCGTTCAGCACGCCGCATTCGAAGCCGGTCGGCAGGATGTCGGACAGCATCACGAGCGCTTCTTCGTCCTCGCCTTTCGGCAGGTGATAGAGGCTCGTGTCCGCGTGCGGAATGCGCACCTTCTCGGCCTGCGTGCCGTCGATCAGGTTGCCGAGTATCCAGCCGCCCGTCGTGCAGTGCGAGTACATCTGCCGCCGGCAGTATTCGCACTTGCCGCACGCGGTGATGCACGAAATCAGCACCGGGTCGCCCGGCTTGAAGTTCGCGACGCCGTCGCCGACCGACTCGACGATGCCGACGCCTTCATGCCCGAGCGTGGTGCCGGGCTTCACGGTCGGCACGTCGCCTTTCAGGATGTGGAGGTCGGTTCCGCAGATCGTCGTCTTCGTGATGCGCACGATCGCATCGGATGGTTTCTCGATCTTCGGCTCGGGTTTCTCCTCGAGTGCCTTTTGACCGGGACCCCTGAATACCAGCGCTTTCATATATGCCTCCATGATCGAGACGTGACGGTATGAACGAGCCCGCCGCAACAGCGGGCGAACGGTGCGCGCGACGCGCGCGAGACAGGCGAGGGAGTAGCGTAGGACCGACCGGCTGCACACGCTCGCGGCGTGTGTCGTGATGTTCGTGATGTCTTCGCGAGGTGCGAACGAGCATAGCACGCAGGTTGTCGGCTGCAGCGCCGAAACCCGCGCTGCCGCGCCTGGCAAAACGTCGCGGCCGTTGCGGCCATCGCGGCCGACAAAAACGCGGCGAAAAAAAAGCCGCCGAGTGCATCGGCGGCAAAGAGGACGTGAAGCGAGGACGTGTAAAACAGAGACGAGGATAGCAACGATGAACTCGCCATTGTGATGGCTGCGTATGACGCCGGCGTTAAACGCAGTCGCCGCGTGCGGCGCATCACTGAACCGGCGCGCCATTGCGCGTCACTTTGACCGCGCTCTGCGTCACGTAGGTCGCGCGCACCTGCTGGCCGACATGCAGGTCTTCGATCGCGACGTCGCCCGGCACGTCGAGCACGACGGTCTCCGTCGGTCCGCGCAGTGTCAGTTGGCGCCGCGCGCGATCGATCTTGCGGATCGTCGCAGTGACTTCGACGCTGTGGGTGGTCGACGTGACGCCGCCCGTCGCGGGCGCGGTCGTCGTCGTGTCGACGCGCGAGCGAATGCCGCTCGATCCGGTGCGATCGACGCGCAGCAGCAACGCATGCCGATACACGACGTCGACGTGATCGCCGGGCGCGAGCTTGCTGACATCGGCGACCTCCGGGTCGACCTCGAACGTGAAGCGCGCGCCGCGCTCGCCGCTCACCGTGACCCGGTTGCCGCCCGGATCGACGCTGACCACCTGCCCGCGCGTTTCGAACACGGTCGTGCCGAGCACCGCGCCGTGCTGCCCGCTCACGGACGGGGATGCATCGCCGGCGCCGGACGTCGTGGCCGCGCGAAGCGGCGCGCAGAAACCGAGCGAGCCGACGCAGGCAGCCGTCGCAACGAGCAATGCGCTCGCCGCGGTCGCAGCGCGCAACGAAGACGAACGGTGACGCTCACGCATGACGTGACTCCTTCTGTCGATGTTCTTCTGCTGCAACGGGAGAGCGGCGAAAGCCGGTTTATTTTCCGCGCAATCGGCGACGCGCGTCTCGCGAATGGCCGGCGCACCGGCGCGATGATCGCGGCCAATTCGAACGTGTTAAATGAAGGCTGAATGAACAATGCCGCGACCGGTTCATCGCATCAATACACCTGGAATACAGAGCACTTCCGGATAGATTATGCTGTCTCGAAAAGTTGTCGAATAACCCGGCAAATGCGGCCAGAAGGATTGCTAACATCGCTCGGAGCGAGGCGGCAACGGCGTGTTGCGGTCGTTTTGACGGGCTGGAACTTCTCGCGCATTGTGGACGATTTCACCGCGCCGATTTACGCCGGTAGCGCACGATAATCGCCACGTCAAGGAGACTTTTTTTCGGGTGACGATACACATTTCACGCGAAACGATTTATTAGTATTCGCTGTGGACGTAATGCGCGCGCCCGGTCAAAAGAGGCGCCGGAAACCGCAGCAATCCGGCCGCGGAACCGCCGGTCGCAGCACAAGGCCCGCACGACAGACAATGGCTGACAGGGGCGGCGGATTCTCGATGCCGCATGATGCGAACCTTTCGTCGACGAGAGATCACATGCTTACCCGAACCGAGGATTTGCCAAGCGTCGCGAGAAGACTGGCAGCCGGCCAGATGCTCATGGACGGCGCGACGATTAACGCGGTGGCCGATTCGCTGCATCTGTCGGCGCAGACGGTGCGCCGCTATAAATCGATTGTCGAGGACGGCGGTCTTGCCGCGCTCAAGCAGATGAGCGTCGGCGGCAGGCCGTCGGTGCTGAACCGCGCCGCGCTCGAATGGATCGCGCTCGCGTTGCACGGCTCCGCTCGCGAGCACGGCTTTCCGAGCGACGCATGGACGAACAGCCGCGTGCGCGAACTGATCAGCAGGCAGTTCGGCGTGCACTATTCGCGCGTCTATACGTGGCAGATCGTTTCGAACCTGGGCCTCGGGCACCGGCTGTCGAAGTCGGCGCGCTGAGTCCGGCGCAGAATCCGGCGCGAGCGGGCACTAGGTGGCCGCGTCGTGTGGCTCGGCTTGCGGCGGCTCCACCCTGTCGGCCGCGAGCACGCGCGCCTTCACCTGGTTGCGGCCGGCCGCCTTCGCCTTGTACAGTTGCTGGTCCGCCGCGGCCAGCGCTTTCGCGCCGCTGCCGCCCGCAGCCGGCTCGCACGTGATGCAGCCGACGCTGACCGTCACGCAGCCGTACGGCACGTCGGTGCGCTCGACGTTCATCGCCTCGACCCGGCGGCGAATCTTCTCGGCGATCTTCGCTGCGGCTTCTGCGTGCGCGTCCGGCAGGATCACGACGAACTCCTCGCCGCCATAGCGCGCGACGACGTCGGTGGCGCGCCGCGTCGTCGAGTTGATCCGCTCGGCCACCGCGCCGAGCACTTCGTCGCCGGCTGCATGGCCGTACGTGTCGTTAAAGCGCTTGAACAGATCGACGTCGACGAACAGCAGCGACAGCGGCCGCCGTTCGCGCGCCGCGTGCAGCCACTCGGAAGCGAGCCGGCTGTCGAGCGCGCGGCGGTTCGCAAGCCCGGTCAGCGCGTCGGTCATCGCAAGGCGCGTCAGTTCGGCCTCGGCCACGACCTTGTCGCGCAGCGCGAACGCGAAGAGCCACGACAGCACCACGTACGCGCCGCCGAGCACCACCGTCAGCGCGATCGCGAGCCGGCTGCGGCGGCGCCAGTTCGCGAGCAGGTCGTCGACGGCCGGCGCGACGCCGACGATCAGCGGCGCGTTCGCGACGTGCGCGTACGTGTACATCCGCTCGACGCCGTCCGCTTTCGAGTGGATCGTGAACGTGCCGGACGTTGGCGAGCGCATCAGCGCGAAGCCGGGCGTAGTCGAATAGTCCGCGCCCACCGCGTGCGAACTCGCGGGATTGATCGCGAGCAGCGTGCCGTCGCCGCGGAAGATGAACACGCGCCCCTGCCGCCCGAGGTCGATCCGGTCCACCAGATGCTGGAAATATTCGATGCGCACCGCGAGCAGCGCGATGCCGTCGAACTGGCCGCCCGCGTCGTTGATCCGCCTCGACAGCCCGACCGACAGCCCGCCCTGCCGCGCGAGCGACCGGTAAGGGCGCGAAATGTACAACTGCGCGTTCGGATCGCGTTGATGCACGGTGAAGTAATCGCGAAACGCGAACGACAGTGCGGGATTGGCGAGCGGGTTCTGCGACGCCTTCACGTGCCCGGTCGCGTCGATCACGTACGCGCCGCCGAGGAACGACGCGGCCGTCGCGCGATCGAACAACACCCGCTGCCGCAGGTCGGGAGACAGCGTCCACGTGTCGGCCTGCTCGGCGGCCGACACGACCTCCTGCAGCGACAGGTCGTACAGTTCGACGTTGCGCGCGAGGTCGCCGCTGATCGTCGCGACGACGTTGCGCGAGTTCTCCTGCGCGTGCCGCAGTTCCTCGACGCGGCCCGCATAAAGCGTCTGGAACGTGAGCGCCGCCATCACGGTGGCCGTCAGCGTGCCGGCCGTGCCCGCCAGAAGCGGATGCCGGCCAGTCAGCCGCGCGGCTTCGAGCGCCTTGACGGTCAGCCATCGGCGTGCCCGGTGGCGTATCGACAGAACCCGTCTATTCACGTGTCTCCCCCTTATTCGCCCCGGGCTCCGTGATCCGCACGCGCGCTGCTGCCCGAAGCCCGCTGTGAAACCAACCTGTCATCAATCCGACATCGCTGCCCTGCAGCATCGAAAGCTGGCCTTCCTGACGTTCCCAACGTTTCCAACGGAGCCCACGGACCATGCCGGATCTTTCGTATTCGTCCCAGCCGGGTGCCGCCCCGTCGCGCGCGCGCAATGCGAGTCTCATCGCGTTCGGTCTGATCCTTCTGACGGGCATCGTCTATGTCGGCACGCATCTCGCCGAAGATCTGTCGCCCGTGCGCGAATCGTCCGCCTTGCCGTGGCTGCTGCTCGGCGTCGCGCTGATGATCGCGCTCGGGTTCGAATTCGTGAACGGTTTCCACGATACCGCGAATGCCGTGGCGACGGTCATCTATACGCATTCGCTGTCCCCGAACCTCGCCGTGGTCTGGTCCGGCACGTGGAACTTCCTCGGCGTGCTCACTTCGACCGGCGCGGTCGCGTTCGGCATCCTGCAGTTGCTGCCCGTCGAGCTGATCCTGCAGGTCGGCAACAGCGCCGGCTTCGCGATGGTGTTCGCACTGCTGATCGCCGCGATCATCTGGAATCTCGGCACCTGGTACTTCGGGCTGCCGTCGTCCAGCTCGCATACGCTGATCGGCTCGATCATCGGCGTCGGGCTGATGAACCAGCTGATGCACGGCGCGAGCGGCACGAGCGGCGTCGACTGGAGCCAGGCAACCGGCGTCGGCAAGTCGCTGCTGTTCTCGCCGATCGTCGGCTTCATCGCGGCGGCGCTGCTGCTGCTCGTCGCGAAAGCGCTGGTGCGCGTGCCCGCGCTGTACGCCGAGCCGGACGGCCGCGAGCCGCCGCCGTTCTGGATCCGCGCGCTCTTGATCCTGACCTGCACCGGCGTGTCGTTCGCGCACGGCTCGAACGACGGCCAGAAGGGCATGGGCCTCATCATGCTGATCCTGATCGGCACGGTGCCGACCGCGTACGCGCTGAACCGCGCGGTCACGCCCGAAGAAACGCAGACGTTCCTCGCCGTGTCGCAGCAAGCCGCGCGCGCGCTCGACGGCTACACGAACGGCGTCGCGCCGCCCGCGAACGTGCGCGGCGAAGTCGAGCGCTTCATCAGCACGCGCCAGCTGACGCCGCAGACCGTGCCTGCGCTGAAGGCGCTGTCGACGCAGGTCGGCGAGTCGGTCGCGGGCTACGGCTCGCTCGCGAACGTGCCGCAGTCGGTCGTCGACAACGTGCGCAACAACATGTACGTGACGTCCGAGGCGATCCGGCTGATGCAAAAGGCCAATACGCCGGCGTTCTCGCCGGACGCGGCGAGCGCGATCGGCAATTTCCGCAGGCAGATCGACCACGCGACGAAGTTCATCCCGACGTGGGTGAAAGTGGCGGTCGCGATCGCGCTGGGGCTCGGCACGATGGTCGGCTGGAAGCGGATCGTCGTGACCGTCGGCGAGAAGATCGGCAAGCAGCATCTGACGTATGGACAAGGCGCGTCCGCCGAACTGGTCGCGATGGCGACGATCGGCGCGGCGGACGTCTACGGGCTGCCGGTCTCGACGACGCACGTGCTGTCGTCGGGCGTGGCCGGGACGATGGCCGCGAACGGTTCGGGGCTGCAGTGGGGCACGGTGCGCAGCCTCGTGCTCGCGTGGGTGCTGACGCTGCCCGCGTCGATCGCGCTGGCCGCGGGGCTCTACTGGGTGTTCCACCATCTGTTCTGAACGGCGCGCGGGCGGCACGAACGCCCGCGCGCCGCGTTCGTCAGTACTTCTCGGGAACGATCATCTCCTGCGGCACCGGATGACGGATGTAGTCCGGATGATGGACGCGCGCCGGCAGCGTGACGGTCGGATGCTCGATCTCGTGGTACGGCACCTGCGACAGCAGATGGCTGATGCAATTGAGCCGCGCGCGCTTCTTGTCGACGCCCTGCACGACCCACCACGGCGCCTCGGGAATGTGCGAGCGCTGCAGCATCACTTCCTTCGCCTGCGTGTAGGCCTCCCAGCGGCGGCGGCTTTCGAGGTCCATCGGCGAGAGCTTCCACTGCTTCAACGGGTCCTCGATGCGGCTCTGGAAGCGGATTTCCTGCTCCTCGTCGGTGATCGAGAACCAGTACTTGAGGATCTGGACCCCGCTCCTCGCGAGCATCTTCTCGAACTCGGGCACCGAGCGGAAGAATTCCTCGTACTCGTCGTCGGTGCAGAAGTTCATCACGCGCTCGACGCCCGCGCGGTTGTACCAGCTGCGATCGAACAGCACCATCTCGCCGCCGGCCGGCAGGTGCGCGACGTAGCGCTGGAAATACCACTGCGTGCGCTCGCGGTTGTTCGGCGCGGGCAGCGCGGCGACGCGGCACATCCGCGGATTCAGGCGCTGCGTGATCCGCTTGATCACGCCGCCCTTGCCCGCCGCGTCGCGTCCTTCGAAGATCACGACGAGCCGGTGGCCGGTGCTCGTGATCCAGTCCTGCATCTTCACGAGTTCACCCTGCAGGCGGATCAGCTCGCGGAAATACAGGCGGCGCTGGAACCGCGCTTCGTCGGTCAGCGCGAAGCCGCCGCCTTCCTGCAGGCGGTCGTCGACTTCCATTTCCAGTTCTTCGTCGTATGCGTCGAGCAGTTCCTCGTCGAGACGGCGACGGCGTTGCTCGGTCGCGAGGTCGCGGTCGGACTCATTCATTGCGATTCTCTCCTTTGCCCAGGCGATGATCGGTGTCGATGCGGGCATGGGCCGCCGCTTCGGTGTGCCTCGCGGCCACGCGCCACTATCGGGGCGGCCGATGTCATTTCTATTTCAGCGTGCGCCGTCAGCCGAGCGGCTGCGCGAAACTCAGTTCGTGGCCGTCCGGATCGCGCAGATGGAAGTAGCGCTCGCCCCACGGCGCATCGACGGGCGCGAACTCGGGCGCGACGCCCGCCGCGACGATCCGCGCATAGAACGCGTCGACGTCGGACACATACAGGATCACGCGGCCCCAGCCGCCGAACGGACCGTGCGGCGCTTCGAGCAGATTCAGATACGCGGGTGCCGCGCCGCCGCCGAGCACGTAAGACGCGAAGCCGGCGAGCGCATCGCCCGGCTTGCGTTCGAAGCCGAGCGACGCGTAGAAGCGCATCGACCGGCCGATGTCGGTGACGGTCAGCGTCACGGCGCTCAACGATTCGATTCGCGGATCACGGTCCATCGAGCGTCTCCTTCGGTTCCGTTCGTTGTACGCCGCCGGTTCTTCCGAGCGACTTTAGCAGCGTTTACGGCGCGATGCTGACCGCGCTCGCCGTCGTGCGCGAGAAGGAATCCGGCTCGCTCATCAACCTGCTCGTGATGCCCGGTCACGCCCACCGGGATCATGCTCGCCGCGCCGACCACGCATTTCGTGCAGCTCGGCCAGGCGGTGCTGTATCGCGGCGCGGGCATCGACGTGGTGTGGCCGCAGTTCCTGTGGATCGCGGCGATCGGCATCGTGCTGTTCGCGCTGTCGCTCGCGCGCTTTCGCAAAACGCTCAGCCAGATGGCATGACCGCACGACGTGGCGCAGCCCCGCCGTCCGCCGCTTGCCTGACGAATTCCGAATGCCGCTATGATCGGGGGTCGGCGGCAGAGCGCGCCGTCGGCATTCCCAGCCGCACGAGCGCTGCCCCGCGTGCGCAACATGACCGGCCTAAGCCGGACCCTTCGGAGAGGACCGCATGACCCTGACTCTGATCGTGGCGTTACCGTTCATCGCCGCGGCGCTGATCGCGTCGTGCGGCGGCGTCGCGCGCGCGGTGTCGCCGTGGTTCGCGTTCGCGGCGCCGGTCGTCGGACTCGGGCTCCTGCTGAGCGAGCGCGTCGGCATGCCGGCCAACGGCGTGCTCGCGTGGCATCGCGCGTGGGTGCCGCAACTCGGCTTGTCGTTCAGCCTGCGGCTCGACGGGCTCACGTTCGTCTTCGCGCTGCTCGTGCTCGCGATCGGCCTGCTCGTATTCATCTACGCGCGCTATTACCTCGCCGAAAGCGAATCGCTGCCGCGCCTCTATCTGCTGTTGCTGCTGTTCATGGGCTCGATGCTCGGCGTCGTGCTGTCCGAGAACCTGCTGCTGCTCGCGATGTTCTGGGAACTGACGAGCCTCGTGTCGTTCCTGCTGATCGCGTTCTGGCCGTCGCGCGCGGACGCGCGGCGCGGCGCGCGCATGTCGCTCACGATCACCGCGGCCGGCGGCCTCGCGCTGCTCGCTGCAGTGCTGATGCTCGGGCGCATCTGCGGCAGCTACGAGTTGACCGACGTGCTCGCGCACGCGGGCGACGTGCAGCACGATCCGCGCTATCCGGTGATGCTCGTGCTGGTGCTCGTCGCGGCGTTCACGAAGTCCGCGCAGTTCCCGTTCCATTTCTGGCTGCCGCATGCGATGTCCGCGCCGACGCCCGTGTCCGCTTACCTGCACTCGGCGACGCTGGTGAAGGCCGGCGTGTTCCTGCTCGCGCGGCTGTACCCGGTGCTCGACGGCACCGACGAATGGTTCTACGCGGTGAGCCTCACGGGTCTCGTCACGCTCGCCGGCGGCGCCGCGATGGCGCTCGTGCAGCGCGACCTGAAAGGGCTGCTCGCGTATTCGACGATCAGCCACCTCGGCCTCATCGTGCTGCTGTTCGGGCTCGACACGGAGCTGTCCACCGTCGCCGCGCTGTTCCATACGATCAACCACGCGGTGTTCAAGGCGTCGCTGTTCATGGCGGCGGGCATCGTCGACCACGAAACCGGCACGCGCGACCTCGGCCGGTTGCGCGGGCTGCGCCGCTACATGCCGCACACGGCGCTGCTCGCGATCGTCGCGTCGCTCGCGATGGCCGGCGTGCCGCTGCTGAACGGCTTCCTCAGCAAGGAAATGTTCTTCGGCGAGACGCTCGCGCAAGGGCTGCTCGGCGAATTCAACTGGGTGATCCCCGCGCTCGCGGTGTGCGCGGCGGCGCTGTCGGTCGCGTATTCGCTGCGCTTCGTGTTCGGCGTGTTCTTCGACGGGCCGACGCCGCGCGATCTGCCGCAGTATCCGCCGCACGAGCCGCCGCGCTTCATGAAGCTGCCGGTCGAGATTCTGGTCGTGCTGTGTCTGCTGATCGGGCTCTTTCCGCAGTGGATGATCGGCACGATGCTCGCGTCGGCGGCGTACGCAGCGCTCGGCGGCCCGCCGCCGAGCTACAGCCTGAGCCTGTGGCACGGCGTGAACACGGAACTGACGATGAGCGTCGTGTCGTTCGCGGCCGGCACGCTGCTGTTCATCTTTCGGCGCGACGCGTTCCGTCACCATCGCTCGATGCTGTCGGACATGAACGCGAGCGAAGGCTTCGACGCGATCGTGCAGCGGCTCGAACGCGCCGCGCGGCCGCTCGTGCGGCTCGTCGAGAACGGCTCGCTGCCGACGTATCTCGCGTGGCTCGTCGCCGCGATGCTGGTCATTCCCGGCGTCGCGCTCATGAAGCTCACGTCGCTGCGCGGATCGCTGCCGCCCACGCCGGCCGATCCGCTCACCCTCGCCGGTCTCGCGCTCGCCGCGCTGCTCGCAATCGGCGTCGTGTTCGCGCGTGCGTACGCACTGGTCGCGATCGTGCTGCTCGGCGCGTGCGGATTGCTCGTCACGCTCGCGTTCGCGCGCTTCTCGGCGCCCGACCTCGCGCTCACGCAGATCTCGGTCGAAATCGTCACGGTGCTGCTGCTCGTGCTCGCGATCTACTTCCTGCCGTCGGTGCAGCGCGCGCACGACGCGGTCGGCTCGCGCGTGCGCAACGGCGTGCTGGCGATCGCGGGCGGCGCGCTGGTCGGCGGGGTCACGTATGCGGTGATCACACGCGCGCCGCTGCCGGGCATCGCGCCGTATTTCCTCGCGAACGCGCTGCCGGGCAGCGGCGGCACGAACGTCGTGAACGTGATCCTCGTCGATTTCCGCGGCTTCGACACGATGGTCGAAATCTCGGTGCTGGTCGTCGCGGGGCTCGCGGTGAAGGCGCTGTTGCGCGGGCTGCGGATCGACGCGCCGAAGATCGGCCCGCGCGGCTTGCCGTGGTCGTCGCAGTCGCATCCGCTGCTGCTCGCGATCCTCGCGCGGCTGATGCTGTCGCTCACGCTGCTCGTCGCTGTGTTCGTGTTCCTGCGCGGACACAGCCTGCCGGGCGGCGGGTTCGTCGCGGCGCTGATCGCGTCGATCGCGCTGCTGCTGCAGTACGTCGCGAGCGGCGTGCTGTGGACCGAGTCGCGCATCCGCATCGACTATCGCTCGACCGCCGGCCTCGGCTTGCTGTGCGCGGCGCTCACCGGGCTCGGCAGCCTGCTGTTCGGCTTTCCGTTCCTGACGAGCGCGTTCGGGCATCTGCACGTGCCGTTCATCGGCGAACTCGAATTGAGCACGGCGATGCTGTTCGATCTCGGCGTGTTCTGCGCGGTGCTCGGCACGACGCTGACGATCGTGTCGCACCTCGGCGTGCGCGACAAGGACCTGCAATCCGTGGAGAAAAGCTGATGGAAGCCGCTTATGCCGTCACGGTGGGCGTGCTGTGCGCGTGCGGGATCTATTTGCTGCTCGCCGCGCGCACGCTGCCGGTGATCTTCGGGATCACGCTCTTTTCGTATGCGGTCAATCTGTTCCTGCTCGGCACGGGGCGCCTGACGACCGGCCGCCCGCCGATGGCCGGCGCAGTTGCAGCCGCGGCGGGCGGCCAGGCCGATCCGGTGCCGCAGGCGCTCGTGCTGACCGCGATCGTGATCGGCTTCGCGATGACCGCGTTCTGCGTGGTGCTCGCGCTGCGCTCGCTCGCGCAGAACGGCACCGACCACGTGAACGGCAAGGAGACGAGCGCCGAATGAATCACAGCCTGCTCCTTCCGGTGCTGATTCCGCTCTTCGCCGCGGCGACGATCATCGCGCTGCCGGCGCGCGCGCGGCAGCTGCAACGCGCGATTCACGTAATCGCGACGCTCGCGCTGCTGCCGGTCGCCGTCGCGCAGTGGCGGCGCGCGGCGGCCGGCGACATCGTCGTGTACGCGCTCGGACACTGGCCCGCGCCGTTCGGCATCGTGCTGCAGCTCGACCGGCTGACCGCGCTGATGCTCGCGCTGACCGCCGTGCTCGCGTGCTGCTGCACGCTCGCGACGAGCGCGGCCGATGCGATGAGCGGCCGCCATTTCCGCTCGCTGTTCCAGTTCCAGTTGATGGGGCTGAACGGCGCGTTCCTCGCCGGCGATCTGTTCAACCTGTTCGTGTTCTTCGAACTGCTGCTGATCGCGTCGTACGCGCTGCTGCTGCACGGCGGCGACCGGCTGCGCGTGCGCAACGGCCTGCACTATCTGGTGCTGAATCTCGCCGGCTCGTCGTTCTTCCTGATCGCGCTCGGCGTGCTGTACGGCGTGACCGGCACGCTGAACATGGCCGACGCGGGCGTGCGCATCGAGCAGCTCGCGGCGAGCGGCGCCGACACGCTGCCGCTCGCGCGCTTCGGCGGCGCGATGCTGATGCTCGTGTTCGGGCTGAAGGCCGCGCTGTTTCCGATGTCGTTCTGGCTGCCGCAGGCGTATCGCAGTGCGATCGGTCCGGTCGCCGCGCTGTTCGCGATCATGACGAAGGTCGGCGTGTACGCGATGCTGCGCTGCGACGCGCTCGTGTTCGGCGGCGCGCACGGATTGCTCGGCGATTTCATGAACGACTGGGCGTGGTGGCTCGCGATCGCGACGATCGTGTTCGGCGCGCTCGGCGCGTTCGCGGTGCAGAGCCTGAAGGCGACGACCGGGTATGTGGTGCTCGTGTCGGTCGGGCTGCTGATCGCGGCGGCGTCGATGCAAAGCGTCGCGGCGTGGAGCGCACTGCTGTATTACCTCGTCAGCACGACGCTATGCACGGCGGCGCTGTTCGTGCTTGCGGACGTGGTCGAACGCCAGCCGCGGACGCCGGAGGCCGCCGACGAGCTTGGGCCGCGCGGCAGGGGGAAGCTGTTCGGGTCCGTGGCGGTGTCGTCGGCTGCTTCGGCGTCGGCTGCTTCGGATGCTTCGGATGCTTCGGCTGCTTCGGATGCTTCGGCTGCTTCGGCTGCTTCGGCTACGCCCGTCGCGGCGCTCGCCGCTCGCGGGCTTGCCGCGCCGCAAGACGTGGCCGTCGCCGAACGGTCCGCCGTCGCCCCATCGTCGCCCCCCGCCGCCGTGTCGCCCGCCGCGCCGCCGTCGCGCGCCGCCGCGCTGCTCTTCCTCGCGGCCGCCGTCGGCGCGGTCGGCCTGCCGCCGCTGTCCGGCTTCATCGGCAAGGCAATGGTGCTCGCGGCAACGCCGTTCGCGCGCGCGATCGTGCTGTGGCCGGTCGTGCTCGCGGCGGGCCTCGTGCTGATCGTCGCGTTGAGCCGCACGGGCACGCGCATCTTCTGGGCGATCCCCGCCGCGTATGGGTACGCGCCGCCGCCTTCCGCGACACAGTCGGCGACGCCGGGCGTCACGCCTTCCGCGAGCCGAGCGAAGCTCGCCGCGTGCGCGTTGCTGATCGCGTGCGTGGTCGCGGTGACGCTCGGCGCGGGTCCGCTCAAGCAGTTTCTCGACGCCGCCGCGACGCAGCTCGCCGATCGCCCCGCGTACGTCGACGCCGTGCTGCACGCGCGGAGGTGACGGCATGATCAAACGTATCTTTCCGCATCCGTGGCTGACCCTCGTGCTCGCGATCCTGTGGCTTCTGCTCGTGAACGACGTGTCGCCGGGCAATCTGATCTTCGGCGTCGTGCTCGGCTGCGCCATCGCGTACGTGATCGGCGAAGGGCTGTGGCTGCCGCCCGTGCACTTCGGCCGGCCGTGGCTGCTGTTGCGGCTCGTCGCGCACGTGCTCGTCGACATCGTCGTCGCGAACGTGCAGGTGGCGCTGCTCGTGCTCGGCCCGACGCGGCGCTTGCGGCCCGCGTTCATCCACGTGCCGCTCGACAGCACGCACGAGATCGCGCTGACCGCGCTCATCAGCATCGTGTCGCTGAGCCCCGGCACGCTGTGCGCGGAGCTGTCCGACGACCGCACGCGCCTGTTGGTGCACGTGCTCGACCTCGACGACGAAGCCGCGCTCGTCGCGCAGATCAAATCCCGCTATGAAGCCCCGTTGATGGAGATCTTCGCATGCTAGCCATCGTGATTCCGGTGTCGTTCGCGCTGCTCGGCCTCGCGTTCCTGCTGACCGTGTTGCGCCTCGTGCGCGGGCCGTCGCTGCCCGATCGCATCCTCGCGCTCGATACGCTGAACGTGAACGCGATCGCGCTGATCGTCGTGTACGGGATCCAGTTGCGCTCGACGCTGTTTTTCGAGGTCGCGCTGCTGATCGCGGTGATGGGCTTCATCGGCACCGTCGCGCTGACGAAGTACCTGCAGCGCGGCGACATCATCGAACTGAACTGAAGCGGGAGTGCCGATGAACACCGCCATCGAAGCGATCGTCTGCGTGCTGCTGTTGATCGGCAGCCTGTTCACGCTGATCGGCGCGATCGGGCTCGCGCGGCTGCCGGATTTCTTCATGCGTCTGCACGGGCCGACGAAATCGACGACGCTCGGCGTCGGCGGGGTCGTGCTCGCGTCGGTCGTGCACTTCACGTCGCTGCGCGAGTTGACGAGCCTGCACGAACTGCTGATTCCCGCGTTCCTGTTCCTCACTGCGCCGATCAGCGCGCACATGCTCGCGAAGGCCGGGATTCAGCAGCGCGTGTCGCTGGCGGCGGCGACGCGCGGACGGCCGGCGCTGGCGGACGACGGCGACGACGACGCCGCCGGCTCGCGCGGCGCTTCGGGCGCTTCGGGCGCTTCGTCACAAGAATCGCAGAATTGAACGAAGAGACACGCGGGTTTTCCCTGCGGTAAAAACGTTCTGCATAACTTGCAGAGCGTCGCCACGGTCCGCCGCCGC
>Ga0310811_10001277_pt1 | contig 32121 bp, 25 predicted proteins | sample YCmetagenome_FD_207642 | JGI IMG/M metagenome (GOLD analysis project Ga0310811, IMG submission 207642) | Soil microbial communities from experimental microcosm in Duke University, North Carolina, United States - YC | ecosystem: Engineered > Artificial ecosystem > Soil microcosm > Unclassified ...
GCAGGCACCTTCTACGAAGGCGTCATGACCACCGGCTACGCCTCAGCCGCCACCGAAAACGCCGTCCAAGCCAACATCGTCGCAGCCGGATACGGCGCAGGCGGCAGCTCGGGCGGCGGCTCGAGTCCGTTCACCCCGGGCGCACGCGTGTCCATCCAGGCGACCACGGCCTGCTGCACCGGCGACTACATCCAGCACGACTCCGCGGACGACAAGGTCGTGATCGCCGCCGTCACCTCCAGCAGCTCCGCGACGGCCAAGGCCGACTCCACCTGGATCGTCGAACCCGGACTGGCCAACAGCTCGTGCATCTCCTTCCAGTCCGCGAACGAATCCGGCCAGTATCTGCGCCATTCGAACTTCGAGCTGTACCTGCAACCGAACGACAACAGCTCCCTGTTCGCCCAGGACGCCACCTTCTGCGTCCAACCGGGCAACAGCGGCACCGGATACTCGTTCCAGTCGGTAAATTATGCGAATAAGTATATACGTCACTATAATTTCACAGCCTACGTGTCCAGCAACGGCGGGTCCAACGCCTGGGACTCGACGACCTCGTGGGCGCAGGACACCTCGTTCCTCGCCGCCGCCGCGTGGAGCTGAGCTGAAACGACCGGAGCTCTACTGAACTGATCACCATCGGGGATCCCGCCTCGTGACGGGACGACCGCCGGTGCGGTCGGCGAACCAGGGCCGACCGCACCGGCGGCGCCGCACTCCGATAGCCTGAGGCGGCCTGCCGCGCCGTCGAGGAACGCACGGCCCGGCGGGGTGGCGGCTTCGGCAGGAGGGGCTCGGGTGGGCGAGGACGGGCGGGACGGCGACGCGGAGCGCAGCCGGATCGTCCGGGCCGCGCAGCGCGGGGACGCGTTCGCGATGGACGAGCTCATCACGCTGCTCACTCCGTACGTCGGGCGGCTGTGCGCGGGGATCGCGCAGGAGGACGCGGCGGACGCGATGCAAGAGGTCTTCATCGCCGTGTTCCGGAACATCGGGCGGCTCGAGCGGCCGGAGGCGCTGTTCGGCTGGGTGCGCACGATCGCGGTGCGCGAGGCCGTACGGGTGGCCCGGGAACGCCGCCGCCATGTGCCCACCGCGGATCTGGAGGACGTGCCGAGCCCCGGCGATCCGCTGCTCGGCGGTGAGTTGCAGGACGTCCTCAGAAGGCTGAGTCCCGAGCATCGGAGCGTATTGCTTCTACGTCACCTGGAGGGGCTGAGCGAGCAGGCGGTGGCACGGCTGCTCGAACTGCCGGTCGGCACTGTCAGGTCACGGCTCTTCCGGGCGCGGGTCTCCTTCCGGCGCTCCTGGCGGTGAGGCTCCGGGCGGTGAGGCTCCCGGAGCCGGACTCGGGAAGCGGGCGGCGATCCGCCGGTCGAGCCGCTCGAACGACGCCTCGTTCCTGGCCTGCGCGCCGATCCGTCGCAGCGCGTGCAATGCGCCGCCGCCCGGCACTCGTAATGCGGCAAGGAACGCGAAACCGGTGCCGTCGCCTTCCGCTTCCGCCGCCATGGCCGCGATCAGGACCCGGCTCTGCATCAGGCACCAGCCCGGGCGGAGCAGCACACTGAAACGCTCCCGGTAGCCCAGCGCGCCCACGGCCACGGCGTGGAAGCGCTCCTCGGCTGCGCCGGCGCCCTCTTCAGTGCCGCCGTCGTTGACGTGGCCGTCGTCCCGGCCGCGGTCGGCGCCGCGGTCGAGCGCCGTGAACGCGCGCACACCCGGAATCAGGTACGGCAGCTCGTTTTCGAGGTCCGCGACCACCGCCCAGAGCCGGTCGGGCCCGACCTCGAAGCGGCGCTCCGCGTATGTCGCATGCCGGGTCGCCGCCGCGAGCACCCTGATCCGCCGCAGCGGGCCGAGCTCCGCCGCGGGCCAGGCCTGCGTCGGGACCGGGGAGCCGCTCATACCCCGATCCTAGCCCGGAGCCGGGTCCGCAGACCGAGCCGGAACCGGGGCGGGCGAAGGCTCCCGGCTCTCGGCTTCGGCTCCCGGCCCGGAGCCGTAGGTCGACGCGTCAGCGGGCGAACAATTCCCGTGCCGCCGCGGCGACGGCCTCCGGCCGTTCCTCGGCGAGTTGGTGACCGGCGTCCGGCACGGTGATCACGCGCAGATCCTCGGCATGCTCGTGGCCGCCCTCGGCCATCACCGGCGGCACGATCGGGTCGCGTCCGCCGACGAGGAGCACCGTCGGAGTCGTCAACCGCAACCGGTCGAACTCCTTGCGGCGCATAGAGCGGATGTCGTTGATGACGAACTGCCAGTTGAGCCCCTCCCCCGCCCGCGCCGCGGCCGGAACGCGCGCGGCCTGTGCGTACTGCGCGACCTCGTCGGCCGCCCAGGTGGCGCGATCAGCCACGCTGTAGCGCAGTATGAAGCGCGTGAACGCGGGCCAGTGCCGCAGCACCGCCCGGCCGACCGGAGGCCACTCCCACGCCGCGGTGAACCACCACCGCCACGCGTTGCGCAAGGTGTTGCGCCGCACCGGCCACGGGTGGGCGACGTTCAGCGCCAGGAGGTGGCTGAACCGCTCCGGCGAGCGCAGACAGGCGAAGAACCCCGTCCACGCTCCCATGTCGTGCGCGACGAGGCGCACGGCGGGCAGGTCGAGCGCGTCGAGAAATGCGACGAGGTCGGCGACCCGCTCGTCGGTGGAGTAGCGACCCGACCCTTCGGCGGCGCCCTCGGAAAGCCCGAAGCCCGGCATGTCCAGGCAGATGAGGCGGTGGTCCTCGGCGAGCGCCGGCAGCAGCCGCAGCCAGGACTGCCACTGCAGCGGGAATCCGTGCACGAACAACACCGGCGGCCCGTCCGGCCGGCCGGTCTCCGCGTAGTGCAGACGCAGGCCGCGCACGGTCGTGTACGCGTGCCGGATCGGCAACTGCGGAGCGTGGAGTGTGGTGGTCATCGAAGACTCCTGAGGGAAACGCGTTCGTTCCGGCGGCCTCGCTCCTCCACGAGACCGACACGGTCTGTCGTGGAATACGAGGCGCCGGAACGAACGCACACTCCCTGCGCACGCCGATTCTTCAGAGTGACGCTCGTCACTCGCCTCGACGCTGCGTGTCTAGCCGGCGAGCTCCGCTGCGGGTATCGGCGCGTCACCGGTCTGCGCAGTCAGGGCCCGCGCACTCTCGAACTCTTCCTGGTCCGCCCGCAGAGCGTCGGCCACCATCTCGTAGGCGCCCGGACCGACGGGGATCCGTAGCGGCGCGGGCGCCTGCGCGCCGACGATGTGCAGCACGGCGCGGGCGAAGTCCTCGGGCTTTCCCGCGATGGGATTGCCCTCCAGATCGCGGAACATGCCGAGCAACGCCGATACGCTCGCGTACTCGGGCAGAGTGACTGCCGTCTCTTTCAGGGCATTGCCATAGTTGGTGACGTACGGGCCGGGTTCGACCACGGTGACCCTGATGCCGAAGGGGGCGACCTCGGCGGCGAGGGTCTGGCTCATCCCTTCGAGCGCCAGCTTGCTGCAACCGTAGGCAGAGAGTCCGGGGAAACTCACGCGTGCGCCGACCGTGGAGACGTTGACGATGTGGCCCGAGCCCTGGCTCCGCATCAGCGGGAGCACCAGCCGCACCAGCCGCCACGGCCCGACCACCAGCGTCTCCAACTGCTCGCGCAGCTCCTCGTCGGAGACCTGCTCGACCGCGCCGAACAGCCCGCTGCCCGCGTTGTTGACCAGAACATCGATCCCGCCGAGCCGCTCGGCGGCGGCGTCCACCACGGCCGCGCACTGCCGCTCGTCGCACAGGTCCAGCGCCAGCGGAACGATGTGGGACGGCCACTCCTCCGCAAGCCGCGCGAGCGAGGCGGTTTGGCGCGCGGTGGCCACGACCACGTCGCCGGCCTGCGCCGCCGCGATCGCCAACGCCCGCCCCAGTCCCGACGAACAGCCGGTCACCAGCCAACGACGTGTCATTTCTCTCCCCCTCCGACGGTTACGCAGAATACTTACCGCACGCCGTCGCCCCCGCGATACGGCGGTCGCGCGACCGTCTGGCGCACGCCGGGCGCATCATCCGCGGGCCCGGCGCGCCGGAGCAACGCCGCGGCAGCGCGGCCGAACGCCCGGGGCAACGGCGTGGCGGGCGCCGCACGAATCTCAGCCGACTGAGACGCCCGCCGCCGCGACGATCGCTCCGCACCCGGCGGCCAGCAGCAGCGCGGAGACCACCCCGCGCCGTGCGGCCAGCAGCCACAACGCCGCGGCGGCCAGCAGCGCGTACTGCCAGCCGTGCCCGAGCGCCAGCGCGAGAGGGATGGCGGAGCCGGCGATCGCGCCGATGACCGCGGGACCGGCGCCGGTCAGGAACGCCTGGACGCGCGCGTTGCCGCGCAGCGTGTCGAAGTGGCGGGCGCCGAGCAGGACGAAAGCGAACGAGGGGCTGAAGGCGACCGCCGCGGCCAGCAGCGCCCCGGCGTAGCCCGCGGCGGCGAAACCGACCACGGCCGTGGTGAGCACCACCGGGCCGGGCGTGATCTGGCCGAGCGCCACCGCGCTCAGGAACTGCGCGTCGGTCATCCAGTGGTAGGTGTGCACCGCGTCGTGCTGCATCAGCGGGATGATGACGAAACCGCCGCCGTAGGAGAGGGCGCCGACCTTCAGCGCCTCCCACACGAGTGCCGCGATGCCGCCGGTCGCGGCGGCCGCCGGCAGCGCGAAGGGGATCAGGGCGCTGATCGAGCCCGGGCGCGGCCGGGTGCGCACGACGACCTCGGCCAGGCCGCAGACGATCAGCACCAGCACCAGGAACGGGCCGATCAGCGCGGCGGCCGCCCCGCCGAGCAGGGCGTAGCCGATCCAGCGGGCCCGTGCCGGACGCGCATGGGCGGTGCCGCGCTCTGCGCCCGGCCCCGCGACGCCCTGGATACGCTTCCAGCTGGCCGGGGCGAGTCCCCAGGCGGCCTGCACCGCGACGGCCGGCACCGCGGCCCCTGCGCCGGCCGCGGCGCCGAGCACCACCAGCGGCGGATGCGCGGCCAGGAACAGTGCCGAGAGCGCCACGATCATCACGAGGCCCGGCGCAATGAAACAGACCCCTGCGACGAGCGCCCCGGCACGTGCGCGCAGCCGCCATCCGCACCAGATCGCCAGCTGCGTGGACGCCGGACCCGGCAGCAGGTTGCACGCCGCGATCGCGTCCTCGAACTCGCCGGCCTCGATCCAGCCACGCTCTTCGACGCAGAGGCGGCGCAGCAGCGCGATGTGGGTGGGCGGTCCGCCGAAACCCGTGATGCCGATCCGGCCCCAATCGCGCGCGATCCGGCGCAGCCGCACGCCGGGCATGGCACCGCCAGTCTGGTCGGGCTGATCGGGCTGGTCCATGGCGCGGTCCCGTCGCGTCGAAGTGCGTGATCGCCTCACGATATCGAGTTCCGTAATCAGGAGTCCACGCCCGGCGGCGGTTAGGATCGGGGGGCCGGAGCGGGCCGGGACGGGCACGTCGGCGGAAGGCGGGAGGCGGAGGCGGAGTTGCGGGACTTCACGCGCGGCGCGGTGCGGCTGCACATCCTGCACCACGCCGCCGAGCAGGAGATCACCGGCAGCTGGATGTCCGCGGAACTCGCCCACCACGGCTACCGGATCAGCCCGGGCACCCTCTACCCGATGCTGCACCGGATGGAGGCCGAGGGCCTGCTCGGCTCGGCGCAGCGGGTGGTCGGCGGGCGCGCCGTCCGCGTCTACCGCGCCACCGAGGCCGGCCGCACGGCCCTGGCCGAGGACCGCGCGGCCCTCGCCGAACTGGCCCGCGAGGTCCTGCCGGGCTTCGGCCCGGACACGCCCGCCGCGCCGGCCCCCGGCTCCATGCCCTGATCCCGGCGCGAACCCCCGCCTCACCCGCGCATCACAGATCACTTCAACCGATCCAGAGCTCTGCCGTCTCTTCCTGCGCACTGCCCACAACACGAGCAGCGAGACGAGGAAGAAATGCTCGAGAGGAAGGGACGTCGAGCGGTGGCCGCGGGAGTCGCGGTGCTGCTGGCCGCAGCGATACCGGGTGCCGCGTCGGCGTCGACGCAGCAGCCCGCACAGCAGGCCTCGACGATCCAGGGTCAGACCACGGCGATCCAGGGCCGGAGCGCGACCACCGCCGCGCAGACGCCCGCCACGTCGCAGTTCAAGGCGAATTCCGGCGAGACCGTCACGTCCTTGCACACCGATGTGGCGCGCGGCACGCTGCTGCAGGCGCACGGCACCCGCAAGGCCTGTCCGCTGTGCGACGCCCTGGTCGTCACGACCACCCGCACCGCCTCCACGCCGCTGAGCTCCGCGGCGCCCGCCGGATACGGGCCGGCGGATCTGACCGCCGCGTACGACCTGCCGGCCACGTCGAAGAGCACGGCGACGATCGCGATCATCGACGCCGGCGTCGACGGCACGCTCGCCGCCGACCTGGCCGCCTACCGCAAGGCCTACGGCCTGCCGGCCTGCACCGCGGCGAACGGCTGCCTGAAGCTGGAGGACTACACCGGCGGCAGGCAGCCCGCGCCCCAGAGCAGCGGCCCCGGGGCCGACCTCGAGGAGCAGGTCGCGCTCGAGACGTCGCTGGACATGGACATGGCCTCGGCCGCCTGCGGCACCTGCCACCTGCTGGAGATCTCAGTGCCCTGGCAGGACGGCGAGGACGACAACGATGTCACCACCGGTGACTTCGCGCAGGCCGTCGGCACCGCGATCGCGGCGCACGCCTCGGCGGTGAGCATCAGCTACGGCTACACCGCCGACGTGACCAACACGCACGGCGCCGACCTGGCCGCGCTCGACCGCAAGGGCGTCGCGATCGTCGCCTCCACCGGCGACTCGGGCTTCAACGGCGGCATCCACCAGAGCTGGCCGTCCGACCTGCCCAGCGTGGTCGCGGCCGGCGGGGTCACGCTGCCCGCCACCGGCGCGCCGACCGCCTGGTACGCGGCCGGCAGCGGCTGCGAGACCGCGTTCGCCGCCGCCGACGGCCAGCCCGCCAAGGACGCCGCGGCCTGCGGCCGCCACCGGGCCGCCGCCGACGTCTCCGCCGACGCCGACCCGGCCACCGGCGTGGCCGTGTACGACACGTACGCGCCGAGCAGCGGCTTTCCGCTCGACTGGCTGATCATCGGCGGCACCAGCGCGTCCGCGCCGTACCTGGCCGGCCTCTACGCGCGCGCCGGGCACCTGGCCACGGTCGAGGGCCCGGACACCCTCTACCGCGCGGCCGCGGGCGACTTCACCGACATCACCAGCGGCTCGAACGAAGAGCTGCACGAGTGCGCCTCCTACCCGGGCGTCAGCGCGTCGCTGTGCAACGCCGGCAAGGGCTGGGACGGGCCGACGGGACTGGGCCAGCCGCACGGACTGGGAGCGTTCTGAGATGCGATTCAGGCACGACGACCGCAGCGAAGACAGCGGAAAGGGAACCAGGGTGCTTACTCGGGGTAGGATCGCGGCGGCGCTGGCGGTGACGGCGGCCGCGCTCGGGCTCGGCCTGGCGGGCGCGATCCCGGCCGGTGCGGCCGGCACGACGGCGGGCAGCGGCGCGGCCAAGGTCCCGCCGTGCACGATCGACGACGTCTCGTTCTACTTCGGCGGCCTGACCGAGGGGCTCTCCACGCGCACCTTCGACCTGACGCTGCTGGCGCACGACGGGATCACCTGCTCGCTCAGCGACACCCCGCTGATCAAGCTCTCCGGACCGCCGAGCCAGACCGCGGCCGTTCCGATGCAGATCGAGGGCCGCGGCGGCACGCTGATCCTGCGGCCGGACAGCCCGCTGCACGCGACGTTCCACTACTCGATCCCTGACACCGAGCAGGACACCCTGGAGGTGACGACGCTCTCCCTGGCGATGCCGGACAAGACGTCCCGCACCACCTACTTCGTCACGCCGGGCATCAGCGACATCGACAAGGACGGGGTGCTGGTCACCTCGTGGACGACCGGCATCGGGCTCGGGCAGGGCGAAGAAGCCTTCTGATCCGTTCGGACGGCACGGCCGGCGGGTGCACCCGGATCTCCCGGGGGCGCCCGCCGGCACGCGCCGGCAGAGACAGGTTGCAGCGGCGGATTCGATGGCGGCGCAACGCTCTTGTCACAGAGCCGTGAAGGTCCGATGCAGCCACGCAGCGGCACCCGGATCGGGTCTACTCTGCGAAAGAGGTACGGCGGCAGGGGTCCGCCATCTTCGCGGGAGGAACACCATGCACAGTAAGCTCCGCCTCGGCATCGGCACCGGACTGGCCGTCACGGCCGTTGCGGCGGTGGTGGCCGGATGCTCCGGCGGCGGGAGCGGCACGGCGGCCGGCGGCGGGACCGGCGGCTCGGCGAACGGTTCGCTGAACGGCTCGGCGATCTCCCTGGTCGCGGACGCCATGGACAAGGCGAACAGCGCCGGAACGGTGAAGATCACCGGTTCGATGGCCGTCGGGGGCACCAGCATGACGCTCAGCGGCGACGTGCAGTACAGCCCGTCCGTCAAGATGTCGATGAGCATGCAGGGCGGGGGCCAGGACATCAGCGAGATCTTCCTCGGCAACACGATCTACATGAAGGACGCCGCGCTCGCGGCCGAACTCGACGGCAAGCAGTGGGCGGAGATCGACCTCGACAAGGCCGGCGGCTCGCTCGGCGCGCTCTCGTCGCTGGCGAACACCGGCCGCAACGAGAACCCGGCGACGCAGCTCTCGGCGCTGGTCGCCTCGAAGGCGGTCACCAAGGTCGGCACGGAGACGGTGCAGGGCCAGCAGACGACGCACTACAGCGGCACCCTGAACGCCAGCCAGTTCCTGCAGAACGGCGCCGTGACCTCGCAGCTGTCCGCGGCCCAGGTGGCCGAGCTCAAGTCGCAGCTGCAGTCCGCGGGCGTCACCAGCGAGACGATCGACGTCTGGGTCGGCTCGAACAGTCTGCCGGTGCAGGAGAAGGTGGTCGTGCACAGCAGCTCCACCGGTCTGATGGAGATGACGATGAACCTGTCCGACTGGGGTGCCCCGGTCGACGTCTCCGCCCCGCCGGCGAACGAGGTCACCGACATCACCGCCGAGATGAGTGCAGCCATCGCCTCCGCCTCGGCACACTGAGGCGACCGCGCGCAGACGTACGCAGAAGTACGTAGCTACACCAGGTAGACGCAGGTAGCACGCACGCATCCGGCGCCGTGGGCACTCGCCACGGCGCCGGATGCGCGTCTGGTTTCTTGTCTCGTTTCTTTCTGCGCGGACTTGCCGCCCGGCAGCGCAGTGTGATCGCATGGCACGAGCATCGCGTGCCGGTGACGGACTGCGTCAGGCATGGAGGTGCCGGAGTGAAGGGACCGCCCTTCCGTGGCTTCCCCCGACGGCGACCGCGCGGTTGCCCTGAGCGCACTACTCGCCCGAGCACATCACCTGCTTCGCCGCCAGATCCAGGAAATCAGAGCGGACCTCGGGCAACGCCGTCTGAAGGACGACGTTCTCGCGACCCACTGCCTCGCCTTCTGCGCCGCGCTGACGACTCACCACCGCGGTGAAGACGCCGGAATGTTCTCCGAACTGCTCCGCGTACGACCGGATCTCGCCGGAACGATCGAGAAACTGCTCGAGGACCACGCGCTGATCACCGAGATCCTGTCTCATGTCAGCGAACTGGCGAACAGGGCAGAAGCGTCACGCGGGCAGACGCTGGAGGCGATCGGGCGTGAGCTCGACGGGTTGGCGGCGATCATGGAATCCCACTTCGGCTACGAGGAGAGGGCGATCGGCCGAGCGCTCGACGGCGCGGTTTTCGACAGCGCAGTGCTCGACGCCGACTGGTCCGGCGCGGTCTTCCGGTTCGACGCAGCGCTCTGACTTGAAGCGGCGCTCTGATCCGACGCGGTGCTCTGATCCGACGCGTGACGACCGCGTCAGGATCGGGCGACGCGCTGCCGCATCTGCGCGAGGTAGTCGTCGAACGCCGCGGCCATGTCGTCCAGGTCGACCATCGGGGGCATGTCGATGACCGACTGGTGGGCGAGCAGGTAGGACGCGGTCTCCTCGATCACCCGCCGCTCCTCGGCCGGGGACGCTCCGATCTGGTCGAGCACGTCCGGGCTGGCCCGGAAGCGCGATTCGATCATGCCCGCGCTGTAGTGGGCGCAGACCAGGTAGTCGTGCTCGCCGAGGGGCTGGATCTCGATCTGTTCGGACACGAAGTGCTCCTCATCCGCGCTCGCCGTCGGGTTCGATCTCGAGTCCCGCCCATACCCGGACCCGCGGCGGCCATGCGATCCATGCGGCCATCCCGGGCGTAGCGGCAGATACTTTAGGTTATTGAATACGTACGTCCAGTAGTCACATATGTCGTGATCAGCCGCGTCCCCCGGCCCCATGGAGCACCAGATCTTGACGTGCTCTAGCTAACATTGACACGAGCAGTGGTTTTGTCTGATTTTAGGTGCATGCCTTCGCACCACGCCGATGGGACGCCCGAGCCCGGACCCGCCTCCTCCGGCGCCGCCGCGACCCCCTCGTCCGACAGCCGGACCTCGCAGGACCTGCCGGCCTTCGACATCGACCTGACCTTCGAGGAGGCCCGCCGGCGCGCCGAGGTCATCGCCGCCTGGGGTGACGACTGGGACCCGGCGGAGATCATGCGCGGCGAGGAAGAGGCGTACGCGAGGCTCTATGCGGGGCTCGACGCCGAGCAGCAGCGGATCTACGACGATCTGGCGGCTGCGGGCGTCCTGCCCGGGCGGGAAACCGGACGTGCTGCCGATTGATCCGTGGGCGGAGATGGGCCGCCGCGCCTGGGTGGCCTGCCCGAACTGCGACGACTCCCGCGACTGCCACCGCTGCCTGGCGAAGCGGACCTGCGCCGAGCACTGGCGTTACATCCTGGCCTCGTACGGGAGCGTCCTGCGCCTGCAGTGCCCCGGCTGCGCCCACCTGTGGGAACACGAGACCGGCTTCGGGGCCACCCGGGGCCGCACCGGCCCGGCGAGCGGCGCGGCGTTCTGACCGCGCCGCCTCTCGGTCACCGGTCCGGTGTCGGTGTCGGTGTCGGTTCCGGCATCGGAAGAGTCAGTTGCGGTATCGGAAGACGATCCGGCCGCGGGTCAGGTCGTACGGGGTGAGCTCGACGAGCACCCGGTCCTGCGGCACGATCCGGATGTAGTTCTTGCGCATCTTCCCGCTGATGTGGGCGAGCACCATGTGCCCGTTCTGCAGCTCCACCTTGAACATGGCGCTGCGGAGGCACTCGACGACGGTGCCCTCGACTTTGATGCCGTCTGTTGTACCTGGCAAGTTTTTCTCTCACTTCTCCGATGATTGTTTTTCGTTTGTGTTTCCGGCTCGGCAGCCTGTTGCGACACACCTGACGGTGCGTCAGCGGAGCACGAGCTCCAGGTTGCCGCCCTGGTGGCGCGCGCCGATGCCCTCGAACAGGGCCACGGCCGCCGCGTTGGATTCGTCCACCTCGGCCGACGCCGCTTCGAAGCCGGCGTCGTGCAGCGAGGCGAGCACGTTGCCCAGCAGGGCACGGGCGATACCCCGGCGCTGCTGCTCGGCGCGGACCGCGATCAGGCCGATCCGCGGCCGCCTGGTCAAGGTCACCACCCGCACCAGCCCGACATACCGATCGGGCTGCGCGGCCACCGCGTACTTCGACGGGTCCACGACGGTGTCCCCGGCTGGCCGCGGCAGAATCTCCGCCGGCATCGTGTGCCAGCCCACGGTGGCCTCGACTTCGGCGCGAATGACTCCGTCCAGACTGCGCAGAGGACCCTCCTGGGCTTGTCCCAGCGACAGGATCGTCGTCCTAGTCGCACCGAGCGGCGGTTGCGCGGCCCCGAGGCCCGTGACCCGCGGGTCGGTGGGCACGAGGTAGTCGCGTTCGCGGCGGAGGTTCGTGAAACCGGCCCGTCGCCAGTCGGCTGTCGCGTCGAGGTCGGCCTCGTCTACCACCGCGTACAGCGGCCGCGGCAGGTCCGCGAGCAGCGCGTCGGCGAGCCGGTCGAATGAAGGAGCGTGCCACGAGTCGATGCCGACGAACAGCCGCCCGTCGGGCCTGCGCGACGCGTAGCCGCGGCCGACCACCAGGTCGTCCTCGATCGCGTGCCACTGGCCTTGAGCGACGCGCGTGATCGCCGGCGCGTGCTCGTCCGCCTGCGATGGGGAAGGTAATGAGTTCATTGGTGTCACCTTTCGGGATACGCCTCAACCGTGGCGCTCCCGGCGACACCTATGTCAGTCGCCCACCGTGAGGGACTGAGGGAGCACCCACTCGGATGCAGTGCACATGGGTCTCACCTCCTGACGGCCAATCACGGTCTCGAGCGCACGTTATCAGCCGAAGACCGTTGCCGCGCAACTGTTTTTCCGCGATGCGGTACGGGCGTGACGGGCTGAGGCCGGTCACACGCCGCCGGGCACGCCGGGAGCGTCCGCGTCGGGCTTCTGGGCTCCGAACCGCAGCAGCGCGAAGCAGAGGAGCGCTCCGCCGGCGAAGATCCCGGCGCAGATCCAGAACACCACCACGTAGCTGTGCACGGCGGCCTGGGCCTGCAGCTGCGCAGTCGGCAGGTGGTCCGCGACATGCGTGGACGCGTAGGTCGCGACCACCGCGGCCGCGATGGAGTTCAGCAGCGCCGTGCCGATCGACCCGCCGACCTGCTGCGCGGTGTTGGCGGTGGCCGAGGCCACACCTGCGTCCCGCGGCCCCACGCCGAAGGTCGCCGAGTTCAGCGCCGGGGCGAACACCAGGCCGAGGCCCCCGCCCAGCAGGATCAGCGGCCCAAGGATGTGCGTGGCGTACGTGCTGGTCAGGCTGATCCCGGTGAGCCACGCCATGCCGCACGCGGCCATGAGCATGCCGGGCGGGATCAGCAGCTTCGGGCCGAAGCGCGGCAGCAGCGCGGTCGACGCCGTGGTCGCGGTGATCATCAGGGCGCCGACCAGCGGCAGGAACGCCAAGCCGGTGAGCACCGGCGAATACCCCAGCGAGTTCTGCAGGAAGAAGGTCAGGAACAGGAACACGCCGAAGATGCCGGCACCGGTGATGAACATCGCCAGGAACGAGCCGGCGCGGTCCCGGTCCAGCACGATGCGCGGGGGCAGCAGCGGATCGGCGGACCTGGCCATCCAGATGCAGAACGCGAGCAGCAGTGCCCCGCCCACCGCGATGAAGCCCCAGGTCGACGGCGCGCCCCAGGGGTGGCTCTCGGCGTTGGAGAACCCGTACACGAGGCAGAACAGGCCCGCGGAGACCATCACCGTTCCGGGCACGTCCAGCCCCGGGCGCTCGTGCGGCCGTTCGCGGCCCAGGTAGCGCACGGCGCCGATCAGCGCGACACCCGCGAACACGACGTTGATGAACAGCGTCCAGCGCCAGCTGAGGTACTCGGTGAGCACTCCGCCGAGCAGCAGCCCGACGGCCGCCCCGGAACCGGCGACCGCGCCGAACACGGAGAACGCGGTGGCCCGCTCCTTCGAGTCGGGGAAGGTCGTGGTGAGCAGCGAGAGCGCCGCGGGGGCGAGGGTGGCGCCGGCGACGCCCTGGATCGCCCGCGCCAGGACCAGCACTTCGAAGTTGGGCGCGATGCCGCCGAGCAGCGAGGCGCCGGCGAAGACGAAGAGCCCTGCGATGAACATGCGCTTGCGCCCGACCAGGTCCGCCAGCCGCCCGCCGAACAGCAGCAGCGCCCCGAAGGCGAGCGAGTAGGCGGTGACGATCCACTGCCGGTCGCCGTTGGAGAAGCCGAGCGCCTTCTGCGCGTCGGGCAGCGCGATGTTCACGATCGAGATGTCGAGCACGATCATGAGCTGCGCGATGCTCACGATGACCAGGACCATCCAGCGCGCCCGGTCCTGCCCCTTCTCCGGCCCTGCGCCGCGCTCCGCGGTGGGCCGCCCGGCCGCCGTCTCGGCGGTCGGCCGCCCGAGCGTGTTGACGATGTCCTCGCCAGCGGAGGATTCAGGCATGTTTCCCCTCCAAGATGGACAAATCACCTGCGCGGGTCGTTTCACGCTATCGCCACCTCGGCAGATACGCCAGTAGACGTGCAAAGGCGCTGGACACAGTCGTGCAGCGAGGCCAGGCAGGCGCGAAGGTACACAGAGTAACGGTGTGACGCTCACAGTCTTGGCTGGTCGGACGCGATGGATCCGCCGAGCGCGGGAGAGTCTTGCGCCACCCCTGAGCCCGCCCGAGAAGTACTCACCGGCGGCAGGCGGTGATCTATAGTGACCGATGAGAGGTCTTACGCTCCGAAGTCGGCGCGGGACTCGACGGTGTTTGCACGGACATGTCGGCGCGGCGATTGCGGGTGGCAATGCAGTCCTCGGTGGGGCACTCCTCGGCGAGCTCGTCATGAGGGCCCTCAAACTCCTCGGTCCCGGGTCCGCCGTCGTCGTGGACGATGACCCGCCGGAACCGGGGCCCGGCGAGGCGGTCGTCGAGGTGCACCGCGTCGGGGTCTGCGGCACCGATGTCGAGCTGTACACGGGCGAGCTGATCTACTTCGACCAGGGCGAGGCCCGCTATCCGCTGCGGCCGGGGCACGAGTGGGCCGGGCGCGTCGTCGAACTCGGCGACGCCGTCGACGCGAGCTGGATGGGCGCCCGGGTGACCGGCGACACGATGCTTCCGTGCGGAAGGTGCGAACTGTGCGTCCGCGGGCGCGGGCACACCTGCGCCGACCGGTTCGAGATCGGCATCCGGCGCGGCCGGCCCGGGGCGCTGGCCGAACGTCTCGCGGTGCCCGTCTCGTGTCTGCACCGGCTCCCGGACGGCGTCGACGACACGGCCGGCGCGATGGTCGAGCCGGGCGGCAACGCGTGGCGCGCGGCCCGGGCGACCTGCGCCGGAGCGGGTGAGACAGTGCTCGTATTCGGCCCGGGCACGATCGGGCTGCTCACCGCCGCCTTCGCGGCGATGCGTGGTGCGCAGGTCCACATGATCGGCCTGGACCGCAGCCGCCAGCCGCTGGCGCAGCGGATGGGAGCCGCCTCGTTCTGGACCACCGACGAGATGCCGCCGATGAAGTTCGACGCCGTCGTGGACTGCACCGGGGACGGGTCGGTGCCGGCCGCGGCGGTGGGTTGCGTGCTGCCCGGCGGGCGCCTGGTCTACATCGGCGTCTCGGGCTCCGCGAGCCTGCTCGACACCAGGCAGCTGGTCGTCAACGACATCACCGCGGTGGGTGTGCTGAGCGGATCGCCCGGCCTGGCCGCGACGATCGAGGCTTACGCGTCCGGCCGTGTCGCGCCGGAGGCGTTGGTCGGCGAGACCGTCGGGCTCGCCGAGGCCGTCGACGTGCTCGCGGGCAAGCGGCGTCCCCCCACGGGCACGAAGATCCACGTCGATCCCCGCTACTGAAGCGGCGCCCGCGCCGATCCCCGCTACTGCGGCGCGTCCGCGTCGGTGACGGCGTCGGTAACGGCATCCGCGGCGGAGTCGCGCTCCCCCGCGAGCGCGTCCATGGCGGATCGCACCGCGACCACCTCGGCGTGCTCGGGACCGAACTGCTCGCAGAGCGCGTCGTACAGCGCGCCGTACTGCTCGACGGCCTCAGCCACCCGGCCCTGGGCACGCAGCACGGCGGCCAGGCTGCTTCTGCTGTTGAGGACATAAGGGCTCTTCGCCCCCATGAGCCGCAGCCGCGCCTCGAGCACGGCCCGGTGCTCGGTGGCGGCCTCGGCCAGGCGGCCCATCGCGTAGAGCACGGTCGCCAGATTGGACCGGCTCGTGAGCGTGTGCGGGTGATCGGCGCCGAGCACGCGGCGACGGGTCTCGAAGACGGCGCGATGCTCGCTCTCCGCCTCGTCGATCTCGCCCAGGGCGTACGCGACCGCCGCGAGATTCGCGCGCGACGTCAGAGTATTGGGATGCTCGGGTCCGAGCGTACGGGCGCAGGTCTCGAGCTTCGCGCGGTGCTGCACCGCCGCCTCGCGCAGCTCCCCGAGGTCGTGCAGCACCAGGGCCAGGTTGTTCTGGCTGATGAGCGTGACCGGGTGATCCGCGCCGAGCACCTTCTGCCGCGCGGCCAGCACGAGAGCGTGCTCGTCGCGCGCCTCCTCGAGCCGTCCCATCGCATGCAGCAGCCGCGCATGGTTTCCGCGGCTCGTCAGGGTGTTCGGGTGGTCGGATCCCAGGACCTGAACGCAGATCGCGAGTTCCTCCCCGTGTTCGCGTTCGGCGTCCGCGAAGTTCTCCGGCGCGTGCAGGATGCGGGGGAAGAACTCGGGATGGTCCCGGAGCGAGAGCGCGTCGGCGGACACCGGTTCCGCCCGGTGTTCGAGTTCGGCGTCGTAGAGCCGGCCGAGGTCCTGGAGCATTCGGGTGAACCCGGCCCGACCGCCGCGCGATCGGCCAGAAGCCAGGAGCCTGATCCGCGTGCGCAGCTCGATCAGGTGCTCCTGTTCGGCTTCCTGGAACCGGCCGAGGTCGTAGAGGACGCGCGCCAGGCAACTACGGGTATTGAGCGTGTTGGGATGGTCCGGTCCGTGCACCTCGATGCGATCCGCGAGCACGGCGCGGTACTCGGCCTCCGTCTCGGCCAGCCTGCCCTGGTCGTGGTGGACGCGCGCGAGGTTGTGGCGGGCGTTGAGGGTGTTGGGATTGCGCCCACCCAGATGCCTGATACGTGCTTCGACGACCGTCCGGTGTTCGGCCTCTGCCTCGTCGAGACGGCCGAGCTCATGCAGGACGAGGGCGTGGTTGCTGCGGCTCGTGAGGGTCTCGGCGGCCGCCGGGCCCAGCGTGTGCTCGCGGATCGCGGCGACGGAACGGTGTTCGGCCTCTGCTTCGTTCAGCCGGCCGAGATCATGCAGGACGAGAGCGTGGTTGCTCCTGCTCGTCAGCACGTCGGCTCCGGATTCGCCCTGCAGCAGCAGCCAGCGGGCCGTGGCCTGGGCGTATGCGGTCAGCGCGATCTCATAGCGGCCGGACAGGTGCGCCACGTTGCCGACACGCCCGCACTCGTCCTCGTTCGCCACGGCCAGCACGGCGGTCAGGGTCTGCGCGCGCACCTGCTCGGGCATGCCGTCCGCGGGTTCGAACGCCTCGACGAGATAGTCGAACGCTTCGACCATGCCGGACTGGGCGTCGGTGGTCGCCGCGTCGTCGCGCGGGAACAGCAGGCGGGTGGTCGTGCGGCGCGGGGTCGTGGCCCACTGCCAGGCCTGTTCCAGCGGCTCCGGCCGCAGCAGCGCGCCGCCGCGGGCCGCGAGGAACAGTCCGTGCAGTTCCGTGACCAGTGCGCGGGGAATCGGACGATCGAGCCCGGCCCGCTTGCAGTCGACGGCGGCGGCGACGAGCGCGGCGCCGCGCGGGTGCGAGCCCGGCCCGGGGTCCGGGCTCCAGGCGTCGCGCCAGATCTCCAGCAGCTCGGGACCGGCGGCCAGATACTCGGCGATGCCGTACTGGGCCGAGTGGGCGACGGCGTCGGCGATGCGCGGATCCCACGACCGCACGGAGGCGCGTGCGTGCTCCGCCGAGCTGAACATGCGTGGCAGTCGCACGATGAAGGCCTGCTCGATGACGCCGCGCGCCTCCTTGAACAGCCCGCGCGCGGTCTCGTCAGCCTCGGAGTAGTACGCGGTGTCCGTGTAGCGGGCGTGCTCGCCGGCACCGATGGTGGCGATGATCACGTGATGGACCTGCGAGCTGAGCAGCCGTCCGAGGGTCGTGCGGTTCAGTCCCGCCGAGCCGACGAACTGGGTCAGGTCGTCGAGCCACAGCACCCATGCGTCGCAGTGTTCGAGCATGGCCAGCGCGCCGGGCAGGGCGTCGCGGCCCTTGGGGGCGATCAGGGCGTGGCCCTGCAGCGTCGCGGCCATGGCCTCGTAGGCGGTGCGGGTCTTGCCTGCGGTCGAGTCCCCGACGATCAGGACGAAGCCGCCCGCGGCGATGCGCTCGCGCAGCCAAGGGTCCACGTCGCGCGGCACGTAGGCGGGCATCGACTCGCTCAACGCTGTCTCCGAGCCCGTGAACGCGGGCGTGGCCGCGGAATTGGATGCGGACGCTGTCGAGGATGCGGATCCGGATGCTGACGTAGTCGCGACGAACGCCGAGGCGCCGGAAACAGGCCGCTGCGGTGTGCCCGCCGCCGGCGCGCTCTGATACTCGCCCGCGCTCGAACTGCTCAGGCGCGCGGGGTGGACGCCCATCAGCGTCGGATCGGCGAGATGCTGGACGAGCGGCGGCCTGCCGCGTCCGTCCGTCAGGCACCCGCTGCGGAACTCCAACGCGGCACCGTGGGCGCGCTCCTTCGACCTCTGATAGTTGTCGATGAACGGCTTGCAGACCACTCCCGCGCCTGCGCCGAGCACCGAAGCCGTCAGCAGCAACGCGGGGTTCTTCACCCCGGCCGCCCCGGCGATCGCGGGCGCGGCGACGAACAGTCCCGCCACCGTCGCGAGCCACGCCGTGGAGCGCGAATCCGCGCCCGTCCCGATCCGCCGATCCCACCAGCTCACCGCCGCCGCCGCCCTCCCCGAGGCCTTGCACGAAGCTACGCCACCAGCATGCCATCGGGATCTGATCCAGAGTGAGAACTCCGCCACACCGGGCTCCAGGTGACAGCATCCTGCCAGGACAGGAGCCCGGGACAACGACGGTGTTGTCCCGGGCCGGCCGTGCGGTCCGGTGCCCCTCGACCTCGGGAAGGAGGGTCAGCCGGCGATCAGGTCGAACTCGTTGCCCTCGGGGTCGGCGAAGGTGGCGTGGCGGATGTGCGCGTCCACCTCGTGGAGCCGGCTGGCTCCGAGGTCGGTCAGGCGACCGACCTCGACGTCGAAGTCGCTGGTGACGAGGTCGAAGTGCATGCGGTTCTTGACCTTCTTGTCCTCGGGCACCTGGCGGAAGCCGATGCGGGATCCGGGAACGTTCGGGTCCGCCTCGACGGCGGCGGCGGTTTCGTCGGCGCCGTCCGCGAGCGTGCGGCCGAGGGCCCCGGCCCAGAAGGTCGCGGCGTCTTGGCGTTGGCGGCGTCGATGGTGATACCGAAGATCGCGCTGGACATGAGATTTCTCTGCTTTCTCTCCCGCGACCGCGGACCAGATCCGCACGTACGGCATCCGCTTCTCGGCCGGCACCGCGGCCAGCAGCAGCCCGAGCGAGGTCGGCATCAACCCCGCCGCACCGGCGGCCTGGATCAACCGGAAGACCACGAGCAGCCACAGGTTCGGCGCGACGGAGCACGCCACGCTGGCGAGGGTGAACACCCCCATCCCGGACCGGTGAGGACGGGACGGACCGGGCGCGGCGGCCTGCGGGCACGTCCGGAGTAACACATCGGCCGGGCGGGCCGCGTGGGCCCGCCCGGCCGGGTGCCGGTCAGCTGCTGGTCATGCCGGTCGTACTTGTCATACCGCGGTCGTACTGGTCGTACTGGTCGCGCCGGTTCCGCTGGTCATGTGCTGGACATACGGGTCTCACGAACCCGGGATGCTGGGCACCACCCACTGGATGACGCCGACCGACGCCGTGCCGGTGCCCTGCATGGACAGGCGGAGCTTGCTGGTGGTCACCGGGTCGAAGGTGATCTGGTTGAACGTGTTGAGAGTCGTCGGCTGCCCGCTCTGGTCGCCGACGTCGACCCAGTTGCTGCCGTCCCAGTACTGCACGACCCAGGACGACGGCGTCCGCAGGCCGCCGCCGTCGTCGGCCCAGTAGACCTCGGTGCCGTTCGTGGTGACCGGCGCGGTCCAGTCGAGCTCGACCCAGTGCGTGCCCGTCTGCGGCCAGTCGCCCCAGTACGGGGTCAGGTTGCCGTCGTCGCTGGACTGGATCGGGTAGATGCCGTTGTTGATGGCCGAGACCGTCGTCCACGGCGAGGTGTAGCTCGCCGAGGCCGTGGCGGTCAGGGCGAGGTCGGTCGCGCCCGGCGGGAGGGGCAGGGGCTTCTGCGCGATCACCCACTGCTCCCCGCTGACCGAGCCGGAGGCGCCGTCCGGCGCGCGGTACGTCGCGGTGGCGACCAGTCCGTTGCCGCCGTTCGCGTTCGCGGCCGGGGTGACATCGAAAGTGACGTCCGCGGACTTGCCGGGCGCGATGTCAGCGACCGTGGCCGACGAGGCGGCCGTCGTCCAGCCCGTGGGCGCCTGCAGGGCGACCTTCACGTCCTTGAGGGTGCTCGCACCGGTGTTGGTGACGGTCGCGGTCGCAGTGGTCTGCGACCCGGCCTGCAGTGCGGGCTGGCTGTGCGTCCCCGGGACGGTGCTCGTGGTCTGGACGGCGACGGTGGGCCTGCCGGAGTCTCCGAGCGTGATCCACGCGTCGCGGCCGCTCATCGTGACGCTGTGCGAGGCGGCGTCGTAGCTTCCGCCGCGCACGTTCTGCACGCCGGCGTCGGCGAACGCGGGAAGCTGGATCTGCGCGCTCCCCGGCACGTCGCCCTTGAGGGTCACGTGCACCTGCCGGGCGCCGTGCACGGTCGTCGTGCTGATCGACACGGCGTAGGTGTCACGCTTGCCGGTCTTCTCGTTGTACGCCGCGGTGAGGTTGTTCACCGCGATCGTCTGTCCCGGGGCGATCCAGCCGTCCGGCACGCCGCGGCCGATGTAGAGCACGTCCCGGTACGCGTAGGAGCCGTTCGCCGTCGTGCTGGAGGCGAGCCCGGGCGCGACGAGCGACTGGAGCAGGGACTGGGTCTGCCCGGCCATCGGCCAGGCGTACGGGACCGCGCCGAACTGCGGGGCGGCGTGGCTGCCCGCCCACGGGTTGTTCGGGTTCGGCGCGCTGCCGTTGGCCTCCCACCAGGCGTTCGGGCCGCCGGTGGTGCTCGCGATCTGCCAGGCGTAGCTGGTGATCGGCAGATCACGGTAGGCGTCGCCGTAGAGCGCGCCCTGCGCGTAGGCGGTGTTGAGCGCCACGCTGTAGCCGGAGTACGCGCCGAACGACGGGAACGGCACGCCGGTTCCGTCGAGCCGGGCGTATCCGGTCTCGTAGAGGTTGTCGGTCTGCGCGGGGTCGGCGAGGACGCCGTTCAGCGCGCCGCCCTCGAGCATGATGTCCCAGACGTTCTGGCCCCACAGGTCGGAGCCGGCCCAGTTCGCGTCGTTCGCCGCGCCGCACCGGTCGGCGGTGCTCGGGATGTTGACCTCGCAGGGCAGGTAGTCGAACCCGTTGGCCTTCTCGTTGGCGCCGAGCCCGGTGTTCACGGCGTTGAGCAGGCTGGTGTAGGCGCTGTCAGCCCACTGAGCCTCTGCCGTGTCGCCGATCCGGGTGGCGATGTACTTGTAGGCCGAGAGCCCGGCCAGCGCGGTCTCGTCGTCGAACAGCCAGGTGCCCTCGGAGTCGTTGTCGAAGGACGGCTTGAGGTAGCCGGTGGCCGCGTTGAGCTGCGCCAGGTAGTCCGTGTGCATCATCGTGTACAGACTCGGACCCCACTGGCTGGCCGCGTCCGCGTCGTCGTGGAAGTACTTGCTCACGAACGCGGTGTCGCCGGTTCCCTCGAGGTAGGCGGCCCAGGCCACCGGGGTGCGCCACGGCCCGTCCCAGTACCAGTTCGCGCCCTGCTCGTTGAAGTTCGACGCCTCGGATGTCCGGCCGTTGAGCAGCAGGCTCTGGGCGTCGGTGTAGTCGCCCTCTTCGAAGCGGGCCGCGAGGATGCCGGGGACGTCGTGGTCGAGCAGGTAGGCGTAGTTGTTCGCGGCGGAGTACGGCGCGTCACCCGCCTGCACGATCCGCGTGTAGATATAGGCAGCCTTGTATGCGTTGTCGATCGACGTGCCCGGGTCCTTCAGGCCGTTGGTGTAGGCGAGCGCCACGTTGGGCAGCGAGAGCGCGGGCGCCGCCGAGAGCCGCTGGTTCCAGTACCGCGCCATGTTCCGGTAGGCGGCGTTGTAAGACAGCGCACCGGCATGCCCCGCAGCCGGGGTGATCGCGGCCGCGGAAGGCAGCGCGACGGTGGTGCTGAAGGTGTCTACCGCGGCGACGAAGTCGTGATCAACGGTCTTACCCGGGGACACGGTATCCGACGCGGAGTTGAGCGACACCAGGTCGGGTCCGGACTGACCCGCCGGCACGGTGACCGCCGCGGTGCCGTGGTTGGTCACCTGGACCCGGGTGTAGACGAGTTCGACGGGCGTGCCGCCGATCGTCTGCTCGTTGGCGAAGTCGGTGATGGAGACGGAGACGTCGTCACGGGTGAACGACGTGGTCATGGCGGGCAGGTAGCCATCGGCCTCGGTCCACTGCACCGAGCCCGGCGCGGGCGCCTGGCCCGCCGCGAGCCCGTACGTGTAGACGCCGAAGGAGTACATCGCGCCGCAGTAGGTCGTGCCCTTGCCGCCGGCCTGGTACGTCTGCGGAACACCGCGGGCGAAATAGGCGCCCGACAGGTATTCGAACGGGGCGTAGTAGTTGCCCTCCCAGCCGATCGTGGTCTGATTCGCGTAGCCGAAGCCGTACGGATCGCTCGGGGTTGGGAAGTTGGTCCCGTAGTCACGGGGCAGCGAAGGGTTCTGACAGATGTTCACCGGCATCGTCTGCACCGGCTGGGGTTGGCCGCCGCCGCTCGGCTTGCTCGCGGCCGCGCCGTGCCCGGCGGACTGCGCCGCCGCCGGCAGGCTCGTCGAGGCCAGCGCCGCGAGTGCGGCGGCGGCCACGATCATGATGCTGATTCTTCGGCGCTTTGGCGCGCTCATCGGTGGATCCTCCCAGGACGTCGTGGACTGGCAGGCGGAGGGTCGGCATCCGTCGGGCTCGGAAGGCCAGTAAGAAACGGAAAGCAAACCTTTTCCTCGGAGGAGGTTAGGAGTGCGGAAGGTCGCCGTCAACCTCGCGACGCCAGATTGTGGGTTACCAGGCCTGGAACTCGGCCGTCACGACTGCGGCGCACGCAGCGGGCCGGCTCGCCCGCACGCCGGAGCATCACGGGAACGAAAACCTTTGCCCGCGCGCGAGGCGGATCGTCCGCGGGTACTGCGTTGCTTCAGTCCGCCGTCTCCGCCGCGGGCGGCGTGCGGGCCGCGGTCGCGTCGTTGGCCGCGGCGAGTGCGCCGTAGGCGACGGCGTCGCGGAGCCGGCCGCGGACGATGGCGAGCTCTTCGGCCAGGCGCGGCGGGCAGCGGCGGGCGAGTTCGGCCCTGAGGCCGGTGATCAACGGTGTCGCGGTGTGTTCGAGTTCTGCGTCGACGACGAGCATGTCGGGGTCGAGCAGCACGATGGGTGCGGCGAGGGTCTTGGCGAGCAGCGCGCCGAGGTCGGAGAAGAACCGCAGGGCGACCGCGTCGCCGTCCGCGATGAGGTCTTCGAGGTCGGCGAAGGTCGGCTGGTGACCGTAGCGTCCGGTGAGCGCCTCGATCTTGAACGGGTCGAAGCTCTGGGTGACCAGGCAGCCGCGGTTGCCGCACATGCAGTAGGGGCCGTCGTCGACGACCTGGACGTGGCCGACTTCGCCGGCCATGCCGCGAGCGCCGACGATCGGCAGACCGTTGATGACGATGCCGGCGCCGATGCCGTGCCGTACCAGGAGATGGACGACGGTCGTCGCATCGCGGGCAGCGCCGTAGCGGGCTTCGCCGAGCGCGGCGAGGTTGCCGTCGTTGACCATGCTGACGGGCCGGCCGAGCAGTTCGGCGACGGCGGGCCTGGGGTCGTGCAGGAGCCAGTCGGGCATGTGCGGCACGACGCGGGTGCGCGGCGGGACGGTGCTGCCGGGAGGCTGGCGGCCGGCGCGCGGACTGACCTCGGGCGCGCCGTGCCCCTCCTCGACGGGGAACGGGGCGGCCAGCACGACGTGGCGGGCGGGCAGTTCGCTCGCCGACTCGAGGAGCTCGAACGCCTCGCGCACGGCCGGTGCCCAGCTCTCCCACGGCTGCATCCAGCCAATGCCGGTGTCTATCTCGGTGATCGGCCCGTTCTCGCCCACCAGGCCGACCCGGGTCGGTACGCGGTGCGCGAGACGGACGAGGGCGACGGGCGCGGCCATCGCGGTGCGCCGGTAGCTCACGGAGGGCCGGCCCCGGGTGCCGACCGCCGCCGAGGCCGCGCATTCGCTCAGTTCCCCGCGCGCGACGAGCGCGGCGACGAGGGCCGTGACGGTGGGCCGGGACAGGCCGGTGACCTCGACGAGTCGAGGCCGGGTGAGCGCCGCGTATCCGTCGAAGGCGTCGAGCACGATGCGTTCGAGGAGCGCGCTGGAGGAGCGGGGTCCGCGGGGGTCGGCCATTGCGGCATCCTACGCGTGTCTCCGGAGGTTGATCCGCCGCCCGTCCACCCGTGCCCGCGGCGGTGTCCCTGCGCCGCGGGCACGGGTGGATCAACGGGTATCAGTACTGCGATGGGTAATGTTCTCGCTGCTCAGTCGGTGCCGATGTTCACCGTCGCAGTCAGCTGAGTGCTGCGCTCGGAGTCGCCGACGACCACGGGACGGTCGCCGGTCGCCGTGACCCAGCCCGACGCGTCGGTCCAGTACTGCAACTGGCGCAGCGGCACGTGCAACGTCACGGTCTTGCTCTGGCCGGATGCGAGCGAGACCCGCGCGTAGGCGGCCAGCGCCTTGTTCACGAACTGCACGCCCGACGGGATGGTCGCCGGAGCGCCGAGGTAGACCTGCGGCACCGCGGTACCCGCGGCCGTTCCGGTGTTCTTCATGGAGAACGTGACATTCAGTCCGCCGTCGCTCGCCGTGGCCGTGTGCATGCCGGAGTACGCGAAATTCGTGTACGACAGGCCGTAGCCGAACGGGTAGAGCGGGGTCTCGTTCGTGGCGTCGAAGTAGCGGTAGCCGATGTCCAGTCCCTCGGAGTAGTCGGTGACCGCGGCGGTGCTGGAGCGCTCCGGGTGGGCGGGGTCGTGCGCGACCTCCTGGTCGATCGACTTCGGCCAGGTGAAGGGCAGGTGGCCGCTGGGGTCGGTCCGGCCGAGCAGCAGGTCGGCCGCGGCGACGCCGGCCTGGTCGCCGCCGTAGTAGGTGTCCAGCACCGACTTCACACTGCCGAGCCAGGGCATGGCGATCGGCTGGTTGGCCTGCAGCACGACGATGGTGTTCTTGTTGACGGCGGCGACCTGCTCGATGAGTTGGTCCTGGCCGTCCGGCAGCGCGGTGGACAGATCGCCGGAACCGGTGTCCCAGGCGAAGACGACCGCGGTCTCGGCCTTCTTGGCCGCGGCCACGGCGGCTGCGGTGCTCGCCTGCTGCTGCGCCGGGGTGACCCAGTCCAGCCGCACCTGCACGGGCCGGCCGGACACGTCCGGCTTCTCGACGACGGACAGGGTGTGCGCGCCGGCCGCCAGCTGGATCAGGGTCCTGCCGTTGGCCAGGCCGTCGGCGGTGGCCGTCGGGGCGTTGCCGTCGGTCGGGTGGACGACGCCGTAGCGTGGCGCGGTGCCGAAGCCGGCGCCGACCGTCGTCAGGGTCTTGCCGTCGACGGTCAGGCCGGCGGTGCCGCCGAGCGCCTGGACGTTGAGCCAGTAGGGGCCCGCGGTCGGCGCCGTCAGCGTTCCGGTCCACGTTTGGGTGCTGCCCGCGCCCAGCGCGTTCCCGCCGCCGGTGGTGAAGTTCAATTGCGGGTCGACGCTCGTCGTGCTCGAGCCGCCGGTGGTGCGCACCAGGCCGGGCGAGCCGTCGTGCGAGAGCGCCGAGGCGGGCACGGGGACGCCGGTCAGGTCGTCGGCCACGGCGTAGCCGATGTGCGCGCCGCCGCCCTTGGTGTCGGCCGTCAGGGCACTGAGAGCGCTGGTCTGCTGGCTGAGCAGCCCGCCCGCGGCCTCGCCGCCGCTGTTGGTGGCGATGGTCTGCCCGGCCCCCGGGCCGATCAGGGCGAGCGAGGAGAGCGAGCTCGCGGACAGCGGCAGCGCGTTGCCGGTGTTCTGCAGGAGTGTCGCAGAGTCCTGTGCGGTGGTGAGCACGGTCTTCTCGTCGGCCGCGGTGTGCTCCGGCGTCACCGAGTGCTTCGATCCGCCGGTGAGCAGCCCGAAGCGGTCCATCTCGTAGAGGATGCGCCCGGCCGCCTGGGTGACGGTCGCCTCCTGCACTGCGCCGGAGGCGATGGCCGCCTTCATCGCGGAGGAGCTGAAGTAGCTCGGCAGGCTCACCCCGGACGGCCCGCCCCCGCCCGGCATCTCGAGGTCGAGGCCTGAGTTGATGTAGGTCGTGCCGTGGTTCGCGCCCCAGTCGGAGGTCACGAAGCCCTTGAATCCGAGTTCGTTGCGCAGGATCTGGGTCAGCGTCGTGGAGTTGCCGCACGACTGGTACCCGTTGATCTGGTTGTAGGAGCACATCACCGAGGAGACGCCGGCTTGAACCGCGTCGGCGAACGGCTGCAGGTAGATCTCCTGCAGCGTCTGCGAATCGACCTCGACGTCGTTCCCGCCGTCGTACGCGATGTAGTGCTTGACCTGGGCCATCTCGCCCTGGCTCTGGATGCCGGTGATTTCGGCCGCCCCGGTCTGGCCGGTCAGCAGCGGGTCCTCGCCGAAGGTGTTGAACCCGCGGCTCCAGCTGGTGTCGCGGTCCATGTTGACGAAGGGCTCGAGGACGACGTCCATCCCCAGCGCCTTGGCGTCGCCGCCGATCACCTTGCCGTTCGCCTGCGCGTCTGCGGTGCTGAAGGTCGCGGCCACGCCCATGGTCGAGGTCATGCCCGTCGAGTCCTGCCGGGTGATCACCCCGGGCGGGCCGTCGGAGAGCTTGAGCGAGGGGATGCCGAGCCGGGCCACTCCCGGCAGATAGCCGGCCTGGTACTGGTCGGCGGAGCTCGCGACCTCGGCCTCGCCCTCGATCATCGAGAGCTTCTCGTCGAGCGTCATCTCGCTCAGCAGCCGGTCCACCCGCGTGTCGCCGGTGACCACCGGGACGGGATTCGAGTGGGACGCAGCGGATGCCGTCCCGCCGCACACGGCGGCGGCCACGGCGCTGACGGCTGTCACGGCGGCCAGCAGCTTCGGCCGGCGCGATTTATGTCTTGTGTACACTCAAACTCCAGTGTCAGAGCGAGGGTTCGCCGCGCGCTTGACTCCACCAGGACACGGCGGCACGGCACGTCGTGGGACGCGCCTGCGGTGGCTGACGGGGTGTTACGCCTGTGGGACGCATGCGGCACGGGGAACGTTACAAAGACACCATCTGCAGGTCAAGGCCTGACAGCACACGTCATTAAGGTCCTATGAAGGCTTATTTGCCGGCCATGGCCCCGCAACAGCGCAAAGGCGCCGCCCGACCCGTAAAACAGGTCGGGCGGCGCCGGAAGGTGATCGACTGGATCAGCTCTCGGAATTACCGGTGATCAGTCCTCAGAGTCACCGGCTCGGCGCCGCTGGCGCAGTTCGATCCGGTTGCCGTCGGGGTCGACGGCCGTCAGCAGGACGCCGAAGGGATAGGGCTTCGGCTCGTCCTGCACGAAGGTGACGCCGCGCGACCGGAACACTTCGAAGTCCTTGGCCAGGTCCTCGGACTCGAGGAAGACCGTGCCCGGCACGACGCCCGGCTGAGCCGCCTCGGCGGCCGGCGCGGCCTGCGGCGAGGTCCCCTTCCACAGGATGATCTCGACCGACTCGTCGCCCGGCGCGACCGTCAGGAAGCGCCCGTCGCCGCCCGCGTAGTCGATGCGCTTCTGCAGCCCCAGCTTCTCGGTGTAGAACTCCAGAGCCCGGTCCTGGTCGCTCACGTAGACCGCCACGTACATCAGGTTCTTCAACATCGCGTGTTCCTCACTCGCTCGTGCGCCCGCTCGCCCGCTCGGCCGCTCGGCCGCCGCCCGTCGGGTCACGGACCGGATTCCGTGACCCTCACTGGCTATGACGGACCGCGAAGAGGAGATGTGACGGGCGTCAGGGGCCTTGTTTAGTCGGATTCGGTCCGCTCGGGCTGGCCCCTCCGCTCGGACTCGCCGAGCCCGTGGCCGAGCACTTCCGGGAGAAGTTGCCGGGCTGGCAGGTGTTCGTCGGGCCCACGGCCGTCTGCGTCGGCGGCGGGCTCGAGTGCTGATGCCTGCCCGGTGACCGGGTCGGCGCGGTCGGCGACACGGAGTGCCTGGGCGTTGCCGAGGTGGCGCTCGCCGTCGGGCTGCCCATCACGATCTGGGCCGGGCTGAGCGTCGGCGCGGTGAACGTCGGGTCGCCGGCGAACGGCGTTCCGTGCTGCATCTGCTTCATGAACGAGGCCCAGATGGCGAACGGGAACTGGGCACCGTACGCGGCGCCGCTGTCGTCGATGTTGTCGACGGGGATCTGCACGGCCTTCGACTGCCCGTCGACCGTGATGTTCTCCCAGCGGCTGATGCCGACGGAGATCGCGAGCTTCGAGCTGTATCCGTCGAACCAGACGCCGCCGGTGCCGCAGGAGGTGGTGCTGTCGCTGTTGCTGCAGGCGTTCGCGTTGAACCCGGCGGCCGCCTCGGCCTGCTGGGTCTGCTTCGTGATGTCCATGGTGCCGGTGCCGGTCTTGCCGGCGATGTTCGCCATGCTCAGGCCGCTGTTGACGAACGCCGTGTGGGCCGTGCCGTCGGAGTTCTGGATCACGCCCTTGAACATCTTCGTCACCTCGGCCGCGACGTTGGGGTCGATCGCGGTGCTCGAGGAGTTCGCCACGTTGTAGATCTGGCCGTTGGAGTTGTCCACGACGCGCAGGACCTCGGTCAGCGGGTGGTAGGTGCCGTTCGCCGCGAACACGCTGTAGACGTCGGCCATGCGCGCCGGGTCGGTGAAGCAGATTCCCAGCGTGAATCGCACGTTGTTGCAGCCGTTGGGCGAATCCCACTGGTTGTTGGTGTTCATGTCGGCGTCGTTCAGGCCGAACTTCTCAGCCGTCGAACGCACCGCGGAATAACCGCCCTGAACCTGCTCCTCCATCCGGATGAACGCGGTGTTGACCGACGCGTCGGTGGCCGCCTGCATCGACATCATGCCGTGGTTTCCGTCGTCGTTGCTGACCGACGGGCTGCCCTGATCCTCTTGTACCTCGGCCGGATTGTGCTCGTCCGGCCACGGACTCGCGCCGTTGATCCGGCTGTTCGGCGACCAGTTCTGAGAGAACGCCGTCGCGAGCGTGAAGGCCTTGAACGTCGAGCCGGCCTGTTCCGTGCGCTGGGTCGCGTTGTTCTCGTAGTTGTTCTGGCTGGCGTCGCCGCCGTAGAAGGCGACGAGATCGCCGGTGGCCGGATCCACGGCCGCGAGTCCCGCCTGCAGCGTGGCCTTGTCGACCCTGTTCTCCTTCGCCAGCAACTGCGTGGTGACCGCCGAGTTCGCGTACTGCATGTACTTCTGGTTGAACGTGGTCACCACCGTGTATCCGCCGCGCTGGATCTGCGCGACGGGCGGCAGCTGAGAGTTCGGGTTCTGCGACTCATAGGTGTCCAGCCAGCTGATCGCGGCGGTCTGCATCTGCGAGTCGAGCACGTTCTCGCCGGAGTTCTTGGTGAGCGGGACAGGCTGCGGCTCATGCGCGGTCGCCCAGGCGTAGTCGGACGCGGTGATGTAATTGTACTGCCTCATGTTCTTCAGGGTGTCCTGCCACCGGGCGAGCGCCAGCTTCCTGTCCTGCGCTTCGGTCTGCGCACCGACGGAGGGGTCCCAGCCGTTGGAGTACGTGGTGGGCGAGTTGACCATCGCCGCCAGGAACGCGGCCTGGTCGTCCTGCAGCGCCTGCGGCTCCTTGGCCATCGCGGCCAGGTCGATGCCGAACCACGACTTCACGCCCTGCGCGATCCCGTTGGTGTCGCGGCCGAACGGCGAGACGTCGCAGTAGTCGGCGAGGACCGACTTCTTGTCGAGGGTCTTCGCCAGCTTCAGCGAGATGAAGATCTCGTCGATCTTGCGCGACGTGGTCTGGTCCGCGGTCAGATAGGCCTGCTTCACGTACTGCTGGGTGATCGTGGAACCGCCCTGGGTGTCGCCGCCCAGCAGGTCGACCGCCAGGGCGCGCGCGGTGCCGCTGTAGGACACGCCCGGGTTCGTCCAGAAGGTCCTGTCCTCCTGCGCGACGATGGCGTTCTGCACCGCGGGCGGAATCTGGCTGATGCTGACGACCGTGCGGTTGCTCGAACCCTCCGAGGCGAACTGGGTGGTGCCGTCGTCGTACGTGTACGAGGTCTGCTGTGCGAAGGCCATCGAGTGCGGGTCGGGGATCTGCACCGTCTCGTATTCGAAGGCGACGAGTCCGATCAGCAGGAAGAGCCCTGCCAGGCAGCAGCCGGTGATCTGCTTGACGGACGGGACCCACTGCTGCCAGCCGTACTTGCCGGTGCGCGGATAGTCGAAGTACCGGTGGTATCCGGTCAGTTCCACCGGTCCGGCCGGGCGGGCGCGGCCGCGTTCCCTGGCCCGCGCCGCCGCGCCGTTGCGCGTGGAACGGCCGTTGAGCGCGCTCTCCGGGTACCGCTCTGATCGCTCCTGGGCCGCGTCGCGCGGAGCGCCCCCACCGGCCCGCGCGGCCTGGCGCTCCTCGAGCCGGCTGCGCCGCGCAGCGGCGGCGGCCGCGTCGGCGGCGCCCGGCATCGGGGTGGGCTGCACCTGGGTGGGCTGGACCGGGTTGGGCTGCGCCGGCGCCGGCTGTGCGAACGTGGGCTCGGGCGCCGGCGGGTAGCCTGGCGCCGACGGCGAGCCGTGGCCCGATCCGAGGACCTCGCCGGGAATCTGATCCTGGGGCGGGCGGCGGCGCGATCCCGCCGAGCCGGCGTATCCGCGCCCCGACCCGCCGGGGGGCGGCACGCTGCCGAGCCCCTCCCCGCCCTGCGGCCGCCCGCCGTGCCGGCCGCCCTCGCCCGAGGCGCCGGAGCCGTACCCCCGTGAACCGGAGCCCCGTGAACCGGAGCCTGGTGAGCCGTACCCCCGTGAACCGGAGCCCTGCGCGCCCGAGCCCATTGAGCCGGAGCCAGCGTCGGGCGGACCGTAGCCGCGTCTTCCCCCGCCCCGGCGCGGGGAGCGAGGATCTTCGCCGGACGAGTCTCCTCGTCCGTCCTGGTATCCGCCCACGGATGCTCCACTCATCGATGTTCGAACATATCTACGCCCCCTGAAGACGTGAGTTCTCCTGGCGCGGTTGCCCGCCGCCGAGAAAATCCTCGATCGCAGCACTCTGTGTCAAGCTGCGGGAGCGTCGCTGCGAGGGCGTTGCTCAACCGGTTCAGCCACTCGTGCGCGCTGCCGCCGACCGCACGAGCGCCGAGCTTCGGGGCGTCTGCCGCGAACGCCGACCAGTCCGCCTGCCCGGGCGCGGAGATGCCGAGATCGCAGTTCTCCGCGCCGACTCCGGCCGCGCTCGGGCTCATGACCCTGCGGAGAAGCTTCGCCGAGAGCCGGGTGCGGCCGTCCTCGGCGAGCAGGACCGCGTCGTAGAGATCCTTGGGGCGCGGCCCCGCGTCGGTGCCGCTGTCGGTGTGCAGCCAGAGCAGCTTCCAGGCCAGGGACAGCTCCCGGCTCGCGGCCTGGACGACCAGCGGCCCTGCGGCGGCGCGCGGCGCCGGTATCAGGGTCCAGACGGGCGGTTCGGGGAGCGGCTCGTCCAGGGCGAGATCGATCTGGACCCGTCCTTCGGGCAGATCGGGCGCGGTCCACGGGATGACGACGCGAATGCCCCCCGGCCCCTCGCCGCGATAGCTGTACGCCCAGGAGTCGTCGCTGCGAACGCGGTCGGCGTCGAGCATCACGTCCGGCGCCGCCTGCGGCTGCCGGCGCACCGACTCCGCTAAGTCGCGGCTGTAGTCCACGAACGACTCCCTGGGGCACGCATCGACCTCCCAGGTCAGTCCGTCCGGCGGGACGATCGCGCGCAGGCCGCGTGTCTCGAACTCGGCCTCCGCGTCCATCCACAGGTCGTACCGGTATGCGCCGTCCGCAGCCTCCGGCCACTGCTGGACCACGTCGAAACCGGCCAGGTAAGGGTGGGGGTCCAGTGAGTCGACGGGGACCGCCGACTCCGGCAGCACCACGAAGTCCAGGTCCGCCGGTTCGCGAGCCGCCGTGCCATAGAACACGCACATCAGCATGCTGCCGCGCAGGACCAGGCTGTCGCTCCAGGGCATCTCCGCGATGAGGCTCAGCACCTGCCGGAGTGCGGCAAGGTGGGCGGCCCGCGCCCGGGAGTCGGTCACGCCTCGGCCCAGCCGTCGTCGAGGCTCGGGTTGGAGTCGTGCACGACGAATTCGCGCTCGACTTCGACGGGTCGGTGACCCACCTGATCGAGGCCGGCCAGCAGCGCCTCCAGACGCCGGCCGGCTTCGGGGTGCCCGACGCGG
>Ga0310811_10001278_pt1 | contig 32116 bp, 31 predicted proteins | sample YCmetagenome_FD_207642 | JGI IMG/M metagenome (GOLD analysis project Ga0310811, IMG submission 207642) | Soil microbial communities from experimental microcosm in Duke University, North Carolina, United States - YC | ecosystem: Engineered > Artificial ecosystem > Soil microcosm > Unclassified ...
ACGGCTTGCCGGCCGAGGTCAGCCGCTCGGGGGAGTGCTCCCAGGGCTGCAGGCAGGTGATCGCCAGTGGGGCCTCCGCCTGCCCGTAGAGCTGCGCGAACACCGGCCCGAGGACGTCCAGGCCCCGTTGCAGCACGCTGGTGGCGATCGGCGCCCCGCCGTAGCACAGGCGTTCCAGCGCCAGGTCCGCGTCCACCACCGCCGGGTCCTCCAGCAGCATCGAGATCATGGTCGGGACCATGAACGTCGTCGTCGCCCGGTGCTTCCGCGCCGCCTCCAGGAACGCGGCGGGCGAGAACTTGGCCACCACGACGTTCGCCGCCCCCTTCACCAGGTGCGGCAGGAAGAACGCGCCGCTGCCGTGGGTGATCGGGGCGGCGTGCAGCATCACCGAGTCCGGACGCAGGTTCGGTAGCAGGTCGACGAGGAAGTTCGCCACCTCGGCCAGCTCGCTGCGGGTGGTGAGCACAACCGCCTTCGGTTTGCCCGTGGTACCTCCGGTGTAGGCCAGCCGCAGCGGTGCGTCCTGCTCGCGCCGCACGTCGCAGGCCCCCGCCGGGGCGGCGTCGACGAGCCCCGCCAGTTCCGCGGCCTCGATCATCACCTCCACCCGGGCGGGCGGTTCGCCGGCGTACACCAGTGCGCGGGCCTGCGAGTCGTCGATCTTGTACGCATGCTCGTGCGCGGTCTCGCGGGTGTTCAGCGGAACGCGGACCAGCCCCGACTTCGCCAGCGCGTAGTAGACGACCACCCCGTCGATCCCGTTGGGCATCAAGACCGCGACCCGGTCACCGGCTGCCAGCCCCCGGGCCAGCAACCCGTTGCCGAGGCGGTCGGTGAGCTCGTCGAACTCCGCGAAGCTCACCACCCGCTCGCCGTCGATCAACGCCGGCGCGGCCCCGAACTGGCGGCCGGCCCGGCGGATCAGATCACCGATCTGCATCCGCGCCCCTCAGCCCGTGCCCGGCTGCGACGACGGCAGATCCGCCCGGCGCAGACCGGCTCCCCGGCCCTCCAGGTTCCGGGACCCGCGCTGGGTCAGCCGGTACAGCTCGTCGGCCTCGGGCGAGGTGTGGTTCCACTTCACCCACTCCTCGTCGAGATAGCGGTTGCGCCCCTGCAGCACGGCCGGGGTGAACCCCCTGGCGCGGGTGTTGTAGTCGTCGATCTCCAAGCGTCCCGCGCTGGTGGTCCACAGCCCGTTCTTCGCCGGCAGGCTGGTGGAGCCGGTGAGCCGGTCCCCGCAGGTGCGGGCGAAGTCGTCATCGGTGAGCACCGAGTACGGGATACCGGTGAGCATGTTCTGGTTCAGACCGGAGTAGCGGGCCATGGTGTACTCGCTGGCCTTCTGGTGCGGGAAGCCGAGCAGCCCGACCATCTCGGCCAGCCCGTCGCGGCCGTACTCGTCGTTGAGCAGGGGCTTGAACCGCTGCGCGCGCTCGTCGATCAGGAGCCAGTCGTCCTGGCGGTAGGTGCCGGCGAGGTGGGCGAAGTCCTTGGCCACCGAGGAGTACACCAGCGCGCCGGCGTCGATCATCTGCTCGCGGGTCCAGGTTGCGATCCGCTTCCACAGGTCGGCGGTGGCCTGGTTGAGGATCTCCCGGTACTGCTCCATCGTCTCGGCGAGCTTCTCCGCGTTGTCCATCCCGACCGGCACGTACCCGTCGGTGAGGGCGTCGGAGGTGTACATGCCGACGGCGGCGATGTTGGTGGCGTCGTAGCCGGGCTCGGCCTCGAAGGACGCCCAGTCGTCGACGAGGTGGAAGTTCGTGTCCTTGAAGACGATCGGGATGGTCAGATTGTTGTGCGGCAGCGCGGTGGCGATCCCGTCGAGCCACGGGTAGTCGCCCTCGGTGAGGTCGAAGAAGTCCCGCACGAGCAGCTGACGGCTCTCACCGAAGTTGTACGGGCCGCTGTTGTGCAGCCCGATCCGGCACTCGCAGTGGGCCAGGAACGCGTACTGCGACAGTTGCGCGACCAGCTTCGTCGACGCGGTGTGCAGCCGGTCGCCGGGCACCACACCGTGCAGGTCGGACTCGAACACCTGCAGCGTGCGCTCCGGCAGGAACTGGGAGCGCTCGCCGAACTCCTTGTTCGTCAGGTGCCCGTCGTTGCGGTGGTAGGACAGGTTGAACCTGCGGGAGAAGTCCAGCACGTCCACCACGTCGTCGACCGCATCCCCGGCGCGCAGCAGGCCCCAGTTCATCAACATCTCGCGGCCGATGAGGTAGAACGCCGGCATGCCCCAGGCGGCGTTGACGGTGTCGACCTTGAGGCTGACCTCGCGGGCCCGGTCGCCGAGCTCCTCCGCCGGGGTGGCGGCGTCGATCTCACGCAGCAGCGTGGGCAGCCGGTAGAAGCTGTTCAGGTAGCTGAGCAGCATGTACGGGTTCATCGGGAACAGCTTCGACTCCTGGACGGTGCGGGTGATGCACAGCCAGTACGTGGTGTCGGAGAGCTGGCGCAGGTAGTTGTTGGTGTCCAGCAACCTCGGGTAGTTCAGGTCCATCTCAGGCGCCCTTCTCATGAACCCAGATGCGGGCGTGTCCGGTGTCGCCGATGTCGTAGGCCTCCGCCGACGGTGGAGCGGCGGTCACCTCGAGCTCGACGATGTCGCCCTCGTTCAGGGTGTCGATCCGGCAGTTCATCAGAGTCGGGACGTCGTACTCGCGGGCCAGGATCCCCAGATGCGAGCGCACCGAGCCGCCCAGGCAGATCACACCGGCCAGCTCCTCGATGATCGGAGCGGTCAGCGTGCCGCCGGAGTCGTCGATCACGCCGATCGTGCCCTCGGGGATGCCATCGGTCAGGTAGTCCATGACCTGGTCGACCGTGGAGATCAAGGTGACCGGCCCGATCACCGTCGTCGTCTTGCGGATGACGTTGTCGCCGACCCCCACCTGGCGGCGGCCGTTGCTGGTGTCACCGTCGACGAAGGTGTGGGCCGACTTGTCGGGCCGCTTGTACTTCTCCGGTTCCGAGTCCAGCGACACCGTCGCCGAGAAGTCGAAGCGGTAGCCGGAGTCGAGGGCGTCCTGCTCGACGGCGCGGGCATCGGCCAGGTCGAACAGCTCCCGCTCCCGGTCGAAGACCACGTCCTTCCAGGCCACCCCGTCGGCGGCGAACCGCTCGACCCGCTGCGCGGCGAGCTCGCGGACGGCGGCGTTGTAGCGCGCCGGCAGCGGCAGCATCTCGCTCGAGCCCCACTTGGGGGAAACGTTCCCGGACCCTGCTGCCATATCTCCGCCACCATCTCTCCGCGTCACGCCTGCAGTCACGGTCACCGACCGTCCGGCCCGAAGGGGCCCGGTTGGCCTGGCCTGCAAAACGTAGGTAGCCTCGGCGCTGTGACCCAGTCCACGTTGGTGGACAGTTCTGCGTCGGAGCCGACGAGGGGCCCCCAGCGCAGCGCTCGCCCATCGCCGCGCTTCCATCTGCGGGCGGCCGACTACGAGCGGGCGTTCGACGTGCTCGAACGCTGTGATGGTGCGCCGTCGGTCATCGACTTCAAGGACCAGGTCGCGCACGCCCTCATCGACCACTACGGCGTGCGGCACGTCTCGGTGTTCGCCGGGGCGACCTTCCATCACGTGTTCGGTGACGTCACCCCGCTCACCGAGGGCCACACCAGCCGGATGCTGCCGGAGTACCAGGAGCGGTGGTCGCGCTACGACGTGTTCGGCACACCCGCCGCGATGCGACAGCTGGTCTCCAGCGGGGTCGCCTCGGTGGCGGAGCTGACCTCGGTCGGCGGCCTGCCCACCTCGGCCAACGCCTACATCCGGCAGTTCCTGCACAACACCTGGGGCATGGAGTCGGCCACCGCGCTGCGGCTGGAGCTGCCGGCCGGGCACACCGCGCTGATCGGCATGTTCGACCCCAACGCCGACAAGATCGGTCCCAGCGAGCTGGCCTCGCTTCGGCTGCTGAGCAGGCAGCTCTCGGCGATCTGCCGCAGCCTGCCGGTGTCGCAGGCCAAGGCCGCGCTCACCGGTCTGTCCTCACGTCAGCGGCAGGTCGTCCGGCTGGTCGCCGACGGGCTGTCCAACAGCGAGATCGCCCAGACACTCTCGCTGGCCGAGGACAGCGTGAAGAAGTACGTCAGCCGGATCCTCGCGCTCACCGGCTGCCAGTCGCGGATGGAGCTGGCGCTGCTGGCCCGGGGCGGCTGACCCTCCGGCCCGGTTGTGGCCGGCCGGTGCGCGGTCGGCCCGGTCAGGCCCGGCGGGAGCCGATGAACTCGATGATGCCACCGGCGGCGATCACCACCGCGCCGATCAGCGCGAGCCAGAACCCGCTGCCGGTGAACGTCGTCGCGGTGATCCCGTAGGACGACACGCCCGACCCGGACAGCTCGTCCTGCACGCGGGAGAACGGCAACAGGTAGGCGACAGCGATGATCGCGGCGCACCCGATCAGGACGGCCGCCCCGATCCGCTGCGAACGCCCGGCGGGCTTACCGACGATCAGCCACAGCCCCACCAATGCGGCGACGACGGCGGCGACCGGCACGACCGGTAGCAACGAGAACGAGGTGGCAGTCGGCGCGGCCCCGGCCAGATCCGGTGCCCGCAGTGAACCCACGAGCGGGATCGTGGCGGCCGGTAGGACCAGGTACACCAGTCCGCTGACCACACCGCCGACCAGCCCGATGACACCGCCGGTGACCCTGCCCGCCGTTCGCGTTTCCGTCGTCATGTGCTGCGAATACCCACCGATCGGCGGTACCTAACATCTGCCCCGACATTGAGCCCCGGCCATTCAGCACGTGCCGTTCGGCACTGGAGGTTCAGCGCCGGGTCCGACCCGGTCGGCTGCTCCTGGCGCAGTCGATACAGGTGAGCGTCGCCGGTAGAGCGGTGAGCCGGTCGGCGCCGATCGCGGCACCGCAGCAGGTGCAACGGCCGTAGCTGCCGTCATCGAGCCGTTTGCGCGCCTGGTCGATGGCGTCCAGTTCGGCGCGGGCGGCCGCCAGCAGGCTCTGGAACTGAGCTCGCTGGTACCCGATCGTCATGCCCTCCGGGTCGTGCTCGTCGTCGTGAGTGGTGAGGGCCTGCTCGTCGGCCAGGTGACGGAGCTGGCGTTCCAAAGAGGTCACGCGCGCGACCGCGGCGGCCCGCTGTCGCTCGAGCAGGTCGTCCCGGGCGTCCATCACGCCGATCGTACGTCCGGGGGGTCCGCCGCGACGTCGCCGTCGACGGCTTCACGCAGCCGGCCCAACGTGGCGGACAGCAGACGTGACACGTGCATCTGCGAGATCCCGATCCGCTCGGCGATCTGGGTCTGGGTCATGTCCTCGTAGAACCTCATGATCAGGATGTCGCGTTCCCGAGGAGCCAGCGCGGCCAGGTGCGGAGCGAGCGCGTGCGAGTCGGTGAAGCGGTCGAACCTCGGCTCGGGCCGACCGATGAGATCGCTCAGCGTGGTCGACGCCGACTCCGACGGAAGGGTCTCCTCGAGCGAGAACGCCCGGTACGACTGGGACGCCTGCAACGCCTCGAGCACCTCGTCGACGGACAGGTTCAGCCTGGCGGCGATCTCACCGGGTCGGGGTGCCCGGTTGAGATCCGACGAGAGCTCGTCGATCGCGTTGCTGACGGCCACGTGGAGCTCCTTGAGCCGTCGTGGCACCCGCATGGACCAGGTCCGGTCGCGGAAGTGCCTGCGGATCTCCCCGGTGATGGTGGGCACCGCGAAGCTCAGGAAGTTGTGGCCCTGCTCGGGCTCGAAGCGGTCGACCGCCTTGATCAGGCCGATTGAGGCGACCTGGACGAGGTCCGACAGGGGTTCCCCGCGCCGGGCGTAGCGATTGGCGATGTTGCGGGCCACCGGGAGGTAGCCGGTGATGATCCGGTTCCGGATGTCGTCCCGGTCGGGAGCATCCGGAGCCATCGCGGCGAAGTTGCGCAGCAACGGCTCCAGATGCTCGTACTCATGCGGTTGCCCGATCCTGGGGCGTGGGAATCCGTGCGCGTCCGCGACATCGGACGCGGGCATCGCGCGGGGGCCTCGCACGGTCGGTCTCCTCCCAGCACTGCTCCTGGAACTTCGCGCGAACGACGCGTGCGCGGCCAGGAGATGTGATGGCTGTGAGTCCAACCAACCACGACATTAGCAACGGAGAGGCCGCTTCGCAGGGGGCGACGCACAGGGTCCCCGGTCGGCGTAACCGGGGGCAGAGGCCCGAAGGGCACCGGTCAGCCGAGCAGCCGATGGCCACCGTCGTCGGTGCGTGCGGTCCGGCCCCGTCTGGCCAGCAACTCGAGCAGCGGCACCGCGACCCGGCGGGTGGTACCCAGTGCCTGGCGGGCGGTGCTGAGGGTGAACTCCGGCGAGGGCAGGTCCGTGAGGACATCGACCGCCGCCTGCTCTGCTCCGGGGAGCAGGTAGATGCCCGGCCCGATCCTCTCCAGCTCCCCGGCGCGCACCAGCGCGGCCAGCTGTTCGGGGCCGAGGCCCAGCTCTTCGAGACGGCCGGTCTCCGGCGCCAGGAACGGAGCGGGTAGGAGGTCGGCGCGCAGTGCGTCGAGTGCGGCCCGCAGCTCGGGGGACAGGCCCGCGTCCACCGTGGCCGCGCGTTGAACCCGTCCGCGATGCAACACCAGGGACCCGGCCGGTCGCACCGCGGCGAGGACCGCCTCCAGCAGGCCGTCCGACGGCAGGCCGAGGGTGCGGCGCGCGGTCGCCACCGGCACGCCGGGATTGAGGGGGTCGCGGGAGTCGTGCCCGGTCACCGCTTCGACCAGGTGCCGCGCCCACTCGTCGGCCCGCCGCCGATCGACCAGCCAGTCACCATAGATCAGCGTGGTCGTGGGATCCACCGAGTCGGGGTCCGCGCCCATCGCGGCCAGCTCGCGGCGGTGGACGACCCGGCGGCGGGCGACCTCGTCGGTTGCGCTGGGGGTCTCGGCGAGTTCCGCGAGCTCGGTTGCGCGACGGGTGGCCGCCCCGCGCCGGGTCAGCGCCGGAGGCCTGACGTCGAGGACCGTCAGGCCGGCCACGATGCGGTGGGCCCCCGGGTCGCGCAGCAGCGCCCGATCACCGATGCGCAGCGGAAGGCGGTGGCGCAGTGTCAAGCGGGCCGCGACGTCACTGCGCGACGAACCGTCCGCCCAGCCGCCGGGTTCGGCGGCGTCGGCCCGGGCGTGAACGGCTTCGCCCGGGGTGAGCGGTCGCACCCGCGCGGCTACGGCGGCCGAACCGATGTGCAGCATGAGCTCGCGGGGGAGACCGGCCGGCTGCACTCCGCCCGGACCTCGCGGGCGCAGCGGGCGCAGGCGGACGTCGACGGTGTCGGTCGTCAGCCACCGCCCCGGGGTGAGCAGGGCGTCACCGCGACCCACCGCCTCCTTGGGCACACCACGCAGGTTCACCGCTATCCGCGCCACCCCGGTGGCCTGCTCCAGCGGCGAGTCCATGGACCGCAGCCCGCGCACCCGCACCGGGCGCCCGCCGGGTTCGAGAACGAGCTCGTCGTCGACCCGTAACCGGCCTCCGCCCAGCGTGCCGGTGACGACGGTGCCCGCCCCGCGGATGGTGAACGCGCGGTCGACCCACAGGCGGACGTCCTGCTCGGGGTCCGGTACGGGCATGCCGGCCACCAGCTCGGACAGGGACCGGCGTAGCTCGTCCATCCCGGCCCCCGTCGCCGCGGACACGCCGACCGCCGTCATGTCCGCCAGCGGGGTCCCCGCGAGATGGTCACGAGCCTCCTCGATGGCGAGATCGGGCTCCATCAGGTCCGAACGGGTGACCACCAGCAGGCCACGCTCGACACCCAAGGCGGCCAGGGCGTCGCGGTGCTCGGTCGACTGCGGCATCCAGCCCTCATCCGCGGCGACCACAAAGAGCACCGCGGGGACCGGGCCCACGCCGGCGAGCATCGTGGGGACGAACCGCTCGTGCCCGGGGACGTCGACGAACGCCACCCGCGCCCCACCGGGCAGGTCCGTCCACGCGAAGCCCAGGTCGATCGTCAGCCCGCGGTCGCGTTCCTCGGCCAGCCGGTCCGGTTCCATCCCGGTCAACGCGCGCACCAGGGTCGACTTCCCATGGTCCACGTGACCGGCGGTGGCGACGACCTGCATCGGTCAGCACCCCACCGCGCACACCGCGTCGAACAGGGCGCTGTCCGCCTCGGCGGGTAGGGCGCGCAGATCGAGCAGACAGCGCCCGTCCTGCAGCCGCCCCAGCACCGCCGGTGATCCGAGGCGCAGGTCGGCGGCGAACCGCGCCGGCAACGACACCGCCGCGCTCGGAAGCGTGACCCCCGGTGCACCGCCCCCGCCTACGGTGGACTCCGAGGTCACCGCCCTCGCCTCGAGCCCCGCCCCGGCCAGCCGACCGGCCAGTTCCCGCGCCCGGCGCATCAGCTCCACCTGCGTGGCGTGCAGGGCCCGCTCGGTCGGCGTCCGGGGCCCGGTCAGCGTGGCTTCCAGCGCGGCCAGCGTCAGCTTGTCCACCCGGAGCGCCCTGGCCAGCGGGTGTCGCCGCAGCCGCTCGACGAGGGCCGCCCCGTCACCGGGTGAACCCAGCAGCAGTCCCGCCTGCGGGCCTCCGAGCAGCTTGTCCCCGGAGGCGGTGACCAGCGTGGCTCCCTCGGTGAGCGCGGTCGCGGCGTCCGGCTCGTCGGGCAGGAGCGGCTCGGGGGCGAGCAGGCCCGAGCCGATGTCGACGACCAGCGGCGGGCCGAGCGAGGCCAGCTCACCGATGCTCACCGAGGAGGTGAACCCGGAGATCCGGAAGTTCGACGGGTGGACCTTGAGCACGAACGCCGTGTCCGGGCCGAGGGCCTGCAGGTAGTCGTCGCGGCGGACCCTGTTCGTGGTGCCGACCTCGCGTAACCGGGCACCGGTGGCCACCAGGAGCTCCGGGATCCGGAAGCCGTCCCCGATCTCGACGAGCTCACCCCGGGCGATCACGATCTCCCCGCCGGCCCGGGCTCCGGCACCGGACCCGGCCAGGGCTGTGGCGACCAGCGCCAGTGCGGCCGCCCCGTTGTTCACCAGGTGCACCGCACCGGCCGCCGGAACGGCCGCCGCGAGCGCGTCCAGCGCTCCACGTCCGCGCCGGGCGCGCGCACCGCCGGTCAGGTCGAGTTCCACGTCGCAGGTGCCCGCCGCGATCCGCAGCGCGTCCACGGCGGCCTGCGACAGCGGGGCCCGGCCGATGTTGGTGTGCAGCAGCACCCCGGTGGCGTTGAGCACCGGCGTCAGGCTGCCTGCGGCGGACGTGGGAAGCGCCGCCAGCACCGTCGAGGCCACGGCCTCCGGTTCGAGCTCTCCGTCGCGCACCCGTTCCTGGGCCGCGCGTACGTGCCGCTTGACCAGAGCGGACCCCAGCCGCCGCACCGGCTCGGCCAGCAGCGGATCGGCCAGCACGGTGTCGGTCCTGGGTACCCGGCGTCGGGGATCGGCGCCTGCTCCGGTCACGCCCGCAGCCTAGCCGCGGACTCGATCGGTCTCGTGCGCATGCCGACCGGGGTGCCGGAGCGAGCCGGGACCGGCCCGACGGTTTAGCGTCAGGCCATGGCGACCGTCAGCGATCAGCAGCCGACCCGACGACTCAGCGAGTTCAGCCACGGCGGCGGGTGTGCCTGCAAGCTGGCCCCCGGCCTGCTCGCCGATGTGCTGGCCCAGCTCACCCCGGTGAGTCACCCGGACCTGCTGGTCGGCACCGAGACCGGGGACGACGCGGCGGTGTGGCGGATGGACGCCGACCGGGCGCTGGTGGCCACCACCGACTTCTTCACCCCGCTGGTCGACGACCCGCGTACGTGGGGTCGGATCGCCGCGGTCAATGCGGTGTCCGACGTGTACGCGATGGGCGGCCGGCCGATGTTCGCGCTGAACATCGTGGCCTGGCCCTCGACCGAGCTGCCGATGAGCATGCTCGCCGAGGTCCTGGCCGGAGGCGCCGAGATCGGGGCGCGGTGCGGATTCGCGATCGTCGGTGGGCACAGCGTCGACGACCCGGAGCCCAAGTACGGGCTCGCCGTGGTCGGTGAGGTGCACCCCGAGAGGATCATGACGAACGCGGGCCTGCGAGACGGTGACGCCCTGGTACTCAGCAAGGCGCTCGGCACCGGGATCGCCACCTCCGCGATCAAGGCCGGTACGGCTCCGGCGGCGGTCGCCGAGGCGGCCATCGCCTCGATGACAGCCGACAACGCCCGCGCATCGGTGGCCGCGGTGGCGGCGGGGGCGACCGGGGCCACCGACGTCACCGGTTTCGGTCTGCTCGGCCACCTGCGCAAGATGGCCGACGCCTCCCGGGTGGACGTCGAGATCGATGTGGACTCCGTGCCGTTCCTGCCCGGTGTGCGCGAGCTGGCCGGGAGCGGTGTGCTGCCCGGGGGGAGCCGGCGCAACCGCGAGTGGGTCGCCGACCGGCTGGACCAGGGCGGCCGGGGGGAGCTGGAGACGTTGTTGCTGGCCGACGCGCAGACCTCCGGAGGGCTGGTGTTCGGCGCGGAACCCGGGGCGGCGGCCGCCGCCGTCGCGGACCTCGGTGCGCCGGCCGCGGTGATCGGCAGGGTGCGCTCGGGAACGGGGCGGATCAGGCTCGTCTGAGAGAGGCCCGCTACTGTCGGCGGTGGAGGCGTCCGGGTGCCTGGTGGCCCCCGCGATCTTCAAAATCGTTGTGGCCGAGTACCTCGGTCAGGCGGGTTCGATTCCCGTCCGCCTCCGCCAGAGTTTCTCGCGCACCCGCGATCCCATACCGGGGCCGGCCTTCAGCGCCGGCCCTGTTCGCGGGCGTGGTCGGCCGTCGAGCACAGCTTGAAGATGCCGTACATGGTGAACGCGGAGCACAAGCAACCGATCACCGACGCGAACCCGAACATGACGACCGCGGCCAGGACGGCGACGGCCGTCATGAGCACCCCGGCGACGGCGAGCAACACCGAACCGACCCGGCCCCGCCGGCCCTGGGTCAAGGCGGCGGCGAGAACCGGATCGTCGTTCTCCAACCGGCGTCGCAGCTCCTCGAGCCGTCGGCGTTCGAACGGGCTCAGGGCGTCGCCGGGGAAGTGGTTCGCGGACATGCCGGTGGTGTACCCGCAGTGAGGACGCGGTATCCGTCGGAGAGTCACGGATCCGTCGGGCCGGGCGGCGATCCACACGACCGGTGGACAGCACTGCCCCGGATCTCCGCGCTGTCCTAGTCTGGCGCCATGTCGGTCACGGTTCTCTACGGCGACACGCCCTCGACGTGCGCCGCCGCCCGCCAGGACGGCGACCGCCTGTGGCTGTCGGCGGAGGACCTGCACGAGACCACCGGGTGGTTACGCAAGCCCGAGGGGTTGTGCCGGGGCGACGCCTGCATCCCGGTGTCCGGGGAGTGGGTGGACGCCCAGGGACGTATCGAGGTCACCGCGCTGGCCGAGCGGCTCGGTCAACCCGTCGTGGGTGACACCGGCCGATCGGTGTGGGCGTTCGGCACCAGTGCCCGCCGGCGCGGTGAGGACCTGATGTCGCTGCAGGCCCCCGATTTCACCCTGCCGGACCTCGATGGGCGCCCCCACTCGCTGCGGGACTTCCGGGGCAGCAAGGTCTTCCTGCACACCTTCGGCTCCTATTGAGGCTGTTCCTTCGACCTGCCCGGGTGGCAGGTGGTGTACGACGAACTGCGTGAGCAGGGGCTCGTGGTCATCGCGGTGGCGCTGGACGCCGGCGGTGCGGACGCGGTGCGGAACCGGATCCTGTGTCCGGACCTGGCGGAGCGCCCCGACGCCCTGCGCACGATGATGGGCTGGTCGGACGAGCTCTGGAGCCGCGCCGCTCCGCCGACATACCCCTGCCTGATCGACACGGAGCACCTCCTGGCCGAGCTCTACCAGATGACCAACGTGCCGATGGCGGTGTGGATCGACGAGCAGGGCCGGATCGTGCGGCCGACGGAGAGCGCCGGGTTCGGTGAGGGCATCCGGAAGATGGACCCGGCGACCTTCGAGATCCCGGCCGACGAGCTGGGGCTGCTCGTGTCGAACCGGTCCACCTACGTCGACGCGCTGCGCGACTGGGTCCGGCGCGGTGCCGAGAGCCCGTTCGCGCTCGCGCCGGACGAGGTCCGCCGACGGATGCGGCTGCCCGACGCCGATGACGTGCTCGCCGCGACCCACGCCCGTCTGGGCCAGTACCTGCACCGGATCGGAGACGGCGAGGGCGCCAAGGAGCACTTCCGGCACGCCGCCCGGATCGTGCCGGGCAAGTGGCCCTACCTCCGCCAGAGCATGGTGCTGGACCCGGACCTGATCGGTCAGCTCAACACCGCGCCGGAGTTCTGGGCGGCCGCCTCGGCGAGCGAGAAGGGCCAGCTGTATCCGCCCATCGACATGCCGGGAATACGGCCGCACTGAGATCCGATCATGTGACGGGCGACACCGGGCTCGATCGGACGACGGCCCGTTTCCGCAGTCGATCACGGGGTAGGGACCTTCCGTAAATCATCACAATGATTCACGGGAGGTGTCGGCTTTGTCCTACATCGAGGAGAAGCTCAGCAGGGACGCGCGGGAGAAGGAGCACAAGCTCGAGTTGTCCGACCAGGGCATGGCGATGGATCCCGAGGACATCCCGCACGGTGCGGCGCAGGATCCCGACGAGAAGGCGGTCACTCCCGCCCACGCCGATGAGTAGGGCTCTCGGCCTCTGACCGTCCTGCCCGGCCGGACTGATGCGCGACACCGTGGATGATCAGGTTGGTGATGGCGTCCGGCAACCGGTCGCGGTTGGCATCCGTCTGGTCGGGCAGTAGCAGCTCCTCGTGCAGGACCAGGGAGATGACCATGCCGGCCGACGCCGCGATGGTCACCGCCGGATCGGGGCCGGCCCAGGAACGTTCCTCGAACTCGGTGCGGGCGACGGTGTGCAGGCCCCGGATCGCGGCGATGAAGTCTCCCGCCACCGGGGAGGCCCCCGACCCCTCGGTCGTGCGGATGGCGATCAGGGACAGCAGTAGGTCCCGGTGCTCACGAACCAGGGGGAAGAAGCCCTGGATGAACGGTGCGAGCCGCTGCTCCGGCGGTAGATCGTCCGGGAAGTTCGTCCAAGCCTCGTGATAGGCGTCGATGAACTCCGTCAACGGAGTGAGCATCGCCGCCTCGAACAACCCGGTCTTGGTGCCGAAGTGCCGGAACACCGCCTTCTCGGTGACCCCGGCCGACTCCGCGATCTGGCGGGTGGTCGTTGCCCCGTACCCGCCCGAACCGAACAGATCACGTGCGGCGGCCAGGATCAACCGGCGCACATGCTCGGGTGATCGGCGCTTCGCCTCGATCGGGACCGCGGTCACGGCCGCCATGGTAGGCGGCTCTTGACCGGTTCGTGTGCGCTCGCTTACCGTCAGCGCATGACAGCGGCGCTGTCATGCCGGGCGTGATCCGGCCTGCCCCATGGGGGTGCCGCCACATCGCCGACGAGGACGGGAGACCACCGTGATCGCTGTGCCCGCCTATCCGCCCCCGCCGACGGCGCCGATCGATCTGACGGTGCCGGCGGCCAACTCGACGATCGTGCTGGCGGCCCTGAGTGCGGTCGCCGTCGTCGGTCTCGGTTGGGCTGTCCTCGACGGCGTGCGCAGCCGCGACGTGAAGTTCCTGGCGATCTGGCTCGGCGGTCTGGCGACCTCGCTGCTCGAGCCCTTCGCGGACCTGCTGGGCCTGGTCTGGTTCCCGGTGAACGACCAGGTGCACGCGTTCACGATGCTCGGGATCCCGATCCCGTTGTTCGTGGTGATCGGGTACACGAACCTTTTCGGCCTGATGCCGTGGATCATGCAGCGGGGCATGGGGTCGACCCGGCGCCGGTACTGGAGCGTGTCGGCGGCGATGCTGCTCGGGGCGTGCGTGTTCGAGTGGCTGCTGCTGCGGGCGGGCACCTACGTGTACTACGGCAACCAGCCATTGGACGTGTGGGGCTACCCCATGATCTGGATGACCATCAACACCGGAGCCTGCCTGGTCGCCGCCGTTGTGGTGTTCCGGTTTCCCGGGTTCTTCACCGGGGCTCGCGCGCTGGCCGCCGTCGCGCTGGTGCCGTGTGCCGACGGGGCGGTCATGCTGGGTACCGGGTGGCCGGCCTTCGCCGCCATCCACAGCGACCTGCCGCCGGTGGCTGTCCACGCGCTGGGTCTGGTGACCATCGGGCTGGGCATGGTGCTCTATGTCGTCGGCGCCGAGATCTGCTGCACCGACGGACGCCTGCGTCCGGGCCGCCGTGAGGCACCGGCGACACGATCGGTCGAGGAGGCACGGGTATGAGCGTCACCGAGGCCGTCACCCGGGGCCAGTCGCCCGGCGATCCGGCCACCCCGCCCACCCGTACCGGGTGGCGCCCGGTGCAGTACCTCGCGCTGGCCGGCGTGGCGCTGGCGACCCTGGAGGTCTGGACGTGGGTGTCCTGGCTGGCGTCCGGTCCGAGGCAGATCACGCAGTGGCGCGACCCGGGGGACCCGTCCTGGTACGCCGCCCGGATCTACGAGGGCCTGATGCTGCTGTGTGTGGTCGGGGTCGGCGTGGCGGTCGTGCGGGGCGTCCGCCGCGAGCGGCGCCTGACGCTGGACGCGATGATGGTCATCGGCGGTGCCAGCACCCTGTTCTGGGACCCCATGGTCAACTGGCTGCAACCCAACTTCATGTACAGCTCGCAGTGGCTGAACCTGAACACCTGGGTGGGCAACGTCCCGGGCATCCCGAACCCCGACGGCGGTGCCATGCCGCAACCGGTGTTCATCATGTTCATCTACCCGTTCGGGCTGGTGCTGTTCGCCATGGGGCTGACCAGGCTGATGACCTGGATGCGCGCCCGCCGGCCCGGACTGTCGACGTTCCAGTTGGTGGCGCTCACCTTCATCGCCGCCGGCGCCATCTGCGTCGCGCTCGAAGGGCCGATGTTCCTGCTGCACCTGTGGGGGCTGCCGGGCGCGCCGGCTGAGTTCGCGCTGTTCGGCGACGCCCACCGGTTCGCCTACGCCGAGTACCTGACCACCACCCTGGTGTTCGGGATGCTCGGGGTACTGCGGTACTTCCGCAATGACCGGGGCCAGTCGATCGTGGAGCGCAATCTCGGCCACCTCACGCCGGGCCGGCGCACCCTGACCAGCGTGTTCGCCACCATCGCCTACATGAACAGCGCGCTCATCCTGTTGATCCTGTGCCAGATCATTCCCGGGATGCACGCCGCGCCCTATCCCAAGGATTACCCGGCGCACCTGGTCAACGGGCTGTGCGACGCCGGGCCCTTCCACGGCACCCGCTACGGACCCTGCCCGGGCAGCCCCGGCTTCCGGATCCCACTGCACGATTCGCTGCCCGCCGGCTGAGCTCGAGGGGGTCTCCGGTATACCTCCTCGCAGTCGTCACTGAGGAGGTTGCCGCGGTGCCCGAGTCCCCGACAGTCCTGCGTCGCGAGGTGGAGCCCGGGATCCACCTGCTCGAGCTGGACCGCCCCGAGCGGCTCAACGCGATCTCCGTCGCGCTGCTGGACGACCTGCACGGCGAGCTGGAACTGCTGGCCGTGGACCGGTCGGCGCGGGTGGTGGTGCTGACCGGACGTGGCCGGGGGTTCTGCGCCGGGCTGGACCTCGTCGAGCGGAAAGGGGAGTTCGGCGGCCGGCCGGCCCAGGAGCGGATGCGTAGCCAGAAGCGGATCGCGGCGCTGATGACCGGGCTGCGCTCGCTGCCCCAGCCGGTGATCGCGGCGGTCAACGGCCCCGCGGCCGGTGGGGGGCTGGCGCTCGCGCTGGCCTCGGACGTCCGCATCGCGGGGGAGTCCGCGCGCTTCGGCGACGCCTTCGTCCGGATCGGCCTGTCCGGCTGCGATGTCGGCGTGAGCTGGTTGCTGCCTCGCCTGATCGGGGCGTCGCGGGCGTTCGAGCTGATGCTGACGGGCCGGGTGATCGATGCGGCCGAGACTGACCGGATCGGCCTGGTGTCGAGGGTGGTCCCCGACGCCGAGCTCCTCGAGACCGCGCTCTCGGTGGCCCGGGAGATCGTGGCCAACAGCCCGTTCGGGGTCCGGATGACCAAGGACGTCATGTGGAGCCAGCTGGAGATCGGCAGCATGGCAGCGGGCATCGCGCTGGAGAACTCCACCCAGATCGCCACCACCTTCACCGCCGACCAGGCCGAGGCCGCCGTCGCGTTCCTGCAGCGCCGGCCGCCGGAGTTCACCGACAGCTGAGGCGGGAGCCCGGTCGGTCAGCCGGACGGTCGGGATCAGGCGCCTGCGGCGTACACGCAGAAGTCCTCCAGCACCGCCGGCGACACCGGGCCGTCCAGCGCCACCTGGGTGAGCAGGATGGAGATGCTGCCGGTGGTGGGCACGATGTAGCCGGCGGTCCCCGTTCCGCCGACCCAGCCAAAGCGGCCCGGGACGTTCCACGGGGCGGTGGCCGCGATGTCGACGGACCCGCCGAACCCCCATCCCTGCCCCTGCAGGAACATGGCACCGATCCGGCGTTGGTCGTCGGTGAGGTGGTCGGTGGTCATCTGGTGCACCGAGTCCGCGGTGAGCAGGCGGGATCCTCCCGGTGCGCGTCCTTCGGCCAGCAGCATGCGGGCGAACGCGAGCCAGTCGTCGAGGGTCGACACGAGTCCGCCGGCCCCGGACGGGAACGCCGGCACGGTGCTCCACTGTCCGTGCGGGCCGTCGGCCAGGGTCAGGCCGCCGCGGCCGTCGTGGCCACCGTCGGGGTCGTTCCGGTAGTAGCTGGTGAGGCGACCGCGCTTCTCGGGCGGAACCGAGAAACCGGTGTCGGCCATACCGAGCGGCTCGAACAGCCGCTCGGCCAGGAAGTCGGGTAGCGACTGCCCGGCGACCCTGGCGATCAGGACGCCCTGCAGGTCGGAGCAGGTGTTGTACAGCCACGCCTCGCCCGGCTGGTAGAGCAGCGGAACCCGCGCGAGCGCGGCCATCCACTCGTCGGGCGGGGGCGGCAGGGAGACCTCCCGGCCGTCGGGATGAAACGCGAACAGCGGCTCCACCGCCGGCAGCGTGAAGTCCGAGGGGAATCCCCAGCCGGCGCGGAAGGTCAGCAGGTCGAACACCGTGATGGGTCGGGCGGCGGGGACCAGGTCGTGCACCGGGCTGGACGGCGTACGCACCACGACCGGGTCGGAGATCTCCGGGAGCCACCGCCCGACCGGGTCCTCCAGGGCAAGCCTGCCCTCCTCGACCAGCATCATGACCGCCGCCGCGACGATCGGCTTGGTGATCGAGGCGATCCGGAAGATCGCGTCCCGGGTCATCGCGGCGGTGCCCTCGGTGTCCAGCGAGCCCACGACCTGCACGTCGAACGAGTCCCGGCGTCCCACGAGGGCGACCGCACCGGGGATCGAGCCGTCGCCGACGTGTTTCTCCAGGATGGTCCGCAGCTCGGACATCGGCCACCTTCGTTCTCATCGGGCCCGAAGAGTGCTTGCAATACACAAGCACTCTTGGACGGTAGTAAGACTGATGGTAATTTGCAAGCGGTTTGGCGGGAGGGGTGGACGTGCAGGGAACGCCGCGTTCGGGATGTCCGATCAATGCCGCCGTGGAGGCGTTCGGGGACCGATGGAGCCTGCTGGTGCTGCGCGATGTCATGTTCGGCGGCCGGCGTCACTTCCGCGAGCTGCAGGCGGGCTCGGAGGAGGGCATCGCGTCGAATGTCCTCGCCGACCGGCTCAAACGGCTCGTCGCGGACGGGCTGCTGACCCGCGACGGCGCCCGCCCGGGGCAGAAGGCCACCTACAGCCTCACCGAGCAGGCGATCCAGCTCGTGCCGGTCTTCGCGCATCTCGGGGCCTGGGGTCTACGGCACCGGACCACGACACGGGAGTTGCGGGTGCGAGCGGAGTTGCTCGACCACGGTGGTCCCGCGCTGTGGGAGGAGTACATGGACGAACTGCGTGAGGTCCACCTCGGCGTTCCCCGCCGGACGGGCGGAGAGACGGTCACCCAGCGGCTGGCTCGTGCCTATGCCGAGGCCGTGGCCCCCGATGCCACACCCGCCTGAGCCGCGAGTCCGCGCCCGCGCGGGGCCGCGGGCCCCGCGCCCGCCCGGGCCATGGCGCCGCCTGAGCCCCGATCGCGTTCGGATCAGGTTCGGGCCGCGCGTGCCGCGTCGACGTCCCAGCGGATCCAGAGCGCCCGGAAGCCGTTGGTGTGCAGGTTCGGTACCCGCTCCAGGCTGTGGGCGGGGTGCAGTTCGAAGCCGGGCAACCTGGTGAGCAGGGTCTCGAACGCGATCCGTAGCTCCATCCGGGCCAGCGCGGCGCCCAGACAGGCGTGCTTGCCGGTTCCGAAGGTGAGGTGTTTGCGGGTCTCGGCGATGTCCCGGTCCAGCCGCAACCGGTCGGGATCGCCGAACACGGCCGGGTCGCGGTTGGCCGAGCTGATGACCGCCCGGATCTTGGTGTCGGCGGGGATCGGGTGGCCGCGGATCTCGATGTCGGTGGCGGTGGTGCGGAAGGCCTCCTCGATGGGTGGCTCGAACCGCAGGAACTCCTCGACGGCCGCCGGCACCCGGGAGAGGTCGGCCTCAAGGTAGGCGCGCTGGTCGGGATGGGTCGCCAGCAGCATGGTGGTGTTGGCGATCGCCACACTGGTGGTCTCGTAGCCCGCGGTCAGCAGGGCGTGAGAGGCCATCAGGATCTCCTCGACGGTGAACGTGCGGGTCTCGTCGTAGGGCGTGGTCATCAGGACCGTCAGCACGTCGTCAGGGAGCTGCTCGCCGCGTTCCAGGGCGGCGGCCCGCTGGGCCACCAGGCCGCCGAGGAACTCGAAGGCCTCGTTCATCGTGGCCATGGCGGTGGCCACCGCGGCGGCGTCCCCGCCCAGCAGCTGGATGGTGTCGTTGCCCAGCCGCTTGATCAGGTCGATGCGGCTCTCCTCGACCCCGAAGTACTCGCGGATGGTCTCGGCGGTCAGCGGGATCGCGAACTCGTGCAGGATCTCCGCCTCACCCCGCTCCAGCAGGCCCTCGACCAGCTCGCTCGCGCGGCGGCGGATGACCGCCTCCAGGTGGTCGATCATCCTGGGCGCGAATGCCTTCAGCACGATCCGCCGCTGCTTGCCGTGCGCGGGGGGATCGGCGATGTTCAGCATCCCCTCGGGGCTGAGCGGTTTCCACTTCTCCGGGCCCGGCCCCAGGATGCACCGGTAGCTGTCGGTGTCGTGGAACAGCGCGTGCGCGTCGTCGTAGCGGAACAACGACCAGAACTCCGAGGCCACCTCGGCGATCAGCGGATGCTCACCCGGATCGATGACCCGGTCGGAGGGCAGCACGTGCCGGTGCACCGGGCAGGTCTCACGCATCCGCGCGAACACCGGATGCGGGTCCGCCGCCACCTCCGCCGACATCGGGTCGAACTCGCTGGGTGAGGGGGGAGTCGACGTCGCCGTCATCGCGTCAGGATGGTGTCGGGCGGGTCCTTCGGCAACCGATGTCCGTTCCCGCCATCGGCCCTTCTGAGGATCTCGACGACCCCGCTCGCCCCGTCGACGCGCACGATGTCGCCGTCGTGCAGGTCGAGGGTGCCGGTGTGGGTCCCGATGACACACGGGATCCCGATCTCGCGCGCGACGACGGCACCGTGCGAGACGGTGCCGCCGATGTCGATCACGAGCCCGCCGGCCACGGTCATGAGCGCGACCCAGCTGGGGTCCGTGGTGGGGCAGACCAGGATGTCGCCGTTGTTGATCTCGATGTCGTCGGCCGGATCCAGCACCACCCGCACCGGGCCCTCGACGCATCCGGCGCCGGCGCCGACGCCGAACCCCGTGACCCGTGCGACGGGTGCCCGCGCCGCATCCTCCGACCGTGCGCTGATCACTGGTTGGCCCTCGAAGCTGTCCGGGACCTCCGACGCCAGGTACGTCTCCCGCGCGGCCTTGCGGCGGCTGACCGATTCGCGCCGGTCGACCGGGGCACCGAGCAGCTCGTGGGCGAAGAGCTGGAAGGCGTCCTCGGGTCGCTCCATCAGCCCGGCGGCCGTCAGCTCGGCTCCGATCCCGCGGATCGCCGCCCGGGCCACGTCCATCGCGATCAGCATCGTCGCCTTCGTGCGTTCGAGTGAGGCGGCCGCGATCGGACCCAGGCCCAACGCCGCCCTCGCGCCCATCCGGCCGGCGATCGGGAGTCGGTCCAGCAGCCTGGTGACGGCGGCGTCCCGGGCCGGGCCGACCCTCGCCCTGCGGTCCCGTGGGTTCTCGCCCGCCCGCAGCGTCGGGAGCAGGCGCTCGACGGGGGCGGGATCCTCACGCCAGGACCGGGCGTCGACGTTGCCGGAGTTCGGGCCGTGGAACCCGTGCCGAGCGAGAAATCCGGACATGTCGAGCCGGCCGGCGGCGAGTTCCCACAGGTCATCGGCGACGGCCATCTCCTCGATCGTGCCGGAACCGGTCATCAGCAGACCGGCCAGTTGCGGCTCGCCGATCCGCTCGGCGTGGCGGGCCAGCGACGAGGCGGAACCCTGCAGGAACATCCGCAGCCGTGCCTGCCAGCGGATCGCCGCCCCGAACCGCTCCATGGCCTCTCCGAGTGCGGTGCGGGCCTTGACCCCGGGTCGCAGTCCGGCGGTGTCCACGCTCGAACTCCACCAGTGCCCGGCGTCGGCCCGGAAGCGATCGGGCCCGCGCCGGATCAGGGTGAGCTGCGCCGGAACCCTGGCCAGCACCGCGGGGACGCGCCAGCCGAAGCCCTCGTCGATCACCCCCGACCGGACCGAACCCAGCATGTCGCGCTCGACGTCATCGCCGGTGACCCCCGGCAGGCCGGCCATCATCGAGCGCACCACGTCGACGTTGATGGCCGCGCGGCCGCCGAAGACCCCGAACATGCGCCCACCGGGGGAAGTCGGGTAGGTGGTGGCCGATCGGGGGATGACCCCCAGGTCGGCGAACCCGAGCCGGCCACTGACGTCCATCAACCGGCCGTAGAACGACCAGCCGGCCGGGACCAGCACACCCGGTACGGCCTCGACGAAGTTGGCGCGACTCCACAGCACACCGGGGGGTGAATGGTCGGTGAGCGGGTCATCGTCGTTCACTGCGTCCACGCGGGGAATCTAGCGTCAACCCATTCTGACCGGCCTGCCGCGAGGTCGGGTGCCGGGCGAGCCGGGCGGACGGGGGCTACTGGCCGCCCTCCCAGGGCTGGGTACGCCGCGGGCCGCTCGGGCGCCAGATGGGGGCGGGCAGTTCCTCTTCGATCACGCGCGGCTCCGCGCGCATCACCCAGACCAGTGGATCACCGGTCAGGCGGGTCTGAGCGCCACCGTGGGACAACCTGATCTCCCCGTTTCGCGCGCTGACCTGGGTCACCATGAGCCCCGGTTCACCGGCGTCGCCCATCAGTCGGTCGCCCATTCTGACCAGCGATGCCTTGACCCGCACTTTGATCAATCGATCGATCCTTCACCCGGGGCTGAATGAGCCATTGGCTGGTTTCGTTAGGCGGACCGCGCGGCCCGCACACTCACCGTTCTATCAGCGCGGCCATGCTTTCGCCGGTCTCGCTCTGCTCGTTGATGATCTTTGGAAGCGGTTCGACGCCCGGTTCACGGCTGCTCACCGGGTCCGTGTCGCATTCTCACGTGTCAGTCCGGTTACCGCGCGGCGTGCCGCTTGAACCCCTCGCGGCACGCGATGAGAATCCTGAGGGTGACGTGCGAGTTCTGCGGCTTCGAGTTCGACCCGATCGCCACCCGATGGCTCTGTCCGCGGTGCCACGTGAAGGCGAACTGCTGCGACGGCGCACCACTGCCAATGAGCACGGCCGAGCAGCGGTGCGCTTCGCCGCAGGGAATGCCGGGCAGAGCACCGGGGGACGCATAGCGTTTCGGTTCTCGGGCCGAATCAACAGGTCGAGGAGTGGACGCTCACGAACTACGCCGGGTACCGTCCGGCCGCGATACCGGCGCTTATCGACAGGATCAGTTGGCCTTGTCGTACGCTTCGATCACGTCGGACGGAATCCGTCCGCGATCGGAGACCTTCATTCCCTGGGTGCGCGCCCAGTCCCGGATGGCCTGGTTCTTCTCGCGCTCGCCCGTGGAGGCGCCCACGGCGGCAGCCCGCGCGCGACCGCGACGGGCACCACTCGGGCGCCGCGCGGCGGCGACATAGCTGGCCAGAGCGTCGCGCAGGGCGGCGGCATGGTCATCGGACAGGTCGATTTCGTAGTTCTTGCCGTCCAGGCTGAACTCGACGGTCTCGTCTGCCTTTCCGCCGTCCAAGTCGTCGACAAGAGACACTACGACCTTCTGAGCCATCCTCTTCCTTCCATGAAACAACAAGCCGGGTAACCCGTGAATGGGGAGACCATCGGAATCTACACCACACAACGTGTGGCTCGTCCCGCAAGGCCGTGGTTACACATCTTGTCGGTTCGGATGGGTTCCTCAGGCGAGAGGCGAAGGAGCATCAGTACCCCGGATGGCCCGGTCACCCGGACTCGGCGTTACCTCAATCAGGCGTTCGTGCCGTACACCGGGTTCGGGTAGAACTGGTCGAAATGCCGGCGGATGAAGGCGTAGCGGGTCTGTTCCTCGGTCCCGGTGTAGATCGGTTTCACCCGATACGTCATGTGCTGCCAGATGTGGAAGTCGTTTCGGATCTGCCAGTGCTGGGCTTTCATGAACTTCCCGCTGCGACCGGTGGGGATGTCGCCGGTGTCGCCGGGTTCGCGGGTTCCGGTGACGGTGGAGAAGAAGATGCAGTGGTCATCGTCGACCGGCGTCAGGGTGGGCAGGTGGATGCAGACCATTTCGCCGATCCGGAACCGGGCGATGCCCAGGGACGCGCCCCAGAAGAAATTGTCGACGAAACCCTCGATGGGACCGTCCGGGGTCAACCAGGACTCGTCCTTCCCGGCGCCGAACACCAGCGTCATGGTGTTGCGCGCTGTGGGCCCCTCCACCTCGTAGTCGTTGAACGCCGCGTCGAGGCCCGATCCGTGCACGTGCTTGAAGTGGTGGGGGTCGGCGCTGTTCTCGAAGGGGAACTGGGGCTTGGCCAGGTGGGGCCCGTCGACCGTGGTGTCGATCGGGTAGTAGTCGGCCTTGTCGCCGACGTAGGGGAAGCCCGGCCATTCGTAGGTGGGTGGCCGGCCGGCGTGGTCGAACCACATCATGATGACGCCGTCGGTCTCCTGGACGTGGTGTTTGCGGACCTCGGCCTTCACCGGCTGCCCGGGGCGGTAGGGGATCTCCGCGTTACGCCCGTCGGTGGTCCACAGCCAGCCGTGCCACGGACATTTCAGAGTCTCGCCGCACACGCCGCCGCCGAACTGCCCGGGCCGGCCGAGGTGGGCGCCCATGTGCGGGCAGTAGGCGTCCAGAACGGAGAGCACGCCGGACTCGGTGCGGAACACGACCAGGTCGCGGTTGAACCACTTGGCGGGCTTCACCTCGCCGGCCTTGATCTCGTGGGAGTAACCGATCACGTACCAGCCGGTGGCGAAGTCGGTGTAGGGCCAGCCCAGCATCTTCTGCGGGCCGACCCCGAGCCCCATCTCGATGCCGGAACGGCCTTCGTGGCGCAGATCGAACGTCGTCATGGCGGCCCTTTCGTTCCTCCGGCGCGGGTTCGTCCGGCCGGCAACTCGGGCAAGCGTAAGGACGGTCCGGTGCTCAGTCAACCGTACGGTTGAAAACCTGGACTAGGCCCTCGATCCCAGGGGGCCGTCGTCGGCGGTTAGCCGATGTATTCGAGCGCGCTGAACTAGCGGTTCCCTGGCAGGCGTGTGCGTTCACCGCACGTTGCGCGCGAACCAGCCGTTCGGTTGGTTGTGGCGTGGGAAAGCCGGGCGATGATCAGCCGTGGGCGTCGATCGCCCGCCGGGCCATGTTGTCGATCGCGGAGTCGAGCGTCGCGGGGCTGGGAGAGCCGTCGGGGGTCCACACCGACAACCGCTCGTCGAGCCAGTAGCGCCAGCTCGCGATGATCTTGGCGATCTCTTCCTCGCCGGCCTCGGTCAGCCACAACCGTTCGCCGTCGGAGCGCAGGTAGCCGGTGGTGATGGTGCGGGCGAACGCCGGCCACAGCACCGCGGACGGAACGTTGACCTGCTCGGCGATCTGGTTGATGTCGGCGTGCCCGACCAGGCGTAGACGCATGTGGACCTGGGACACGCACCAGGACTGGGCCATGTCGAGCCGGGTGTGCGCCGCGGCGAGGATCCCGGCGGCCGCCCCCCGGCCCTCGCTTCGTAGCAGCCGGGTGATGGTGGCCTCGATGAGATCGGACGAGGGCCGCGAGTCGGGCATCGCGAAACCGGCGCCCACATCGGTCGCGGCCTCCTGGACACCCCCGCGCATCGGTACCTGCTTCAGCATCAGGGCCAGCAGGACACCGGCGACGGCGACGGGCGCGGCCCACAGGAACATCGTCTGCACGGTCTCGGAGTACGCGTTGACGATCGGGTCGCGGGCCGCGGCGGGCAGCGCGTGCAACGCCTGCGGGCTGGCGGCCGCGGCCGCGTCGGCCCGGGGCAGGGGAGCGAGCGCGGACTGCAGCCTCGGCGCGAGTTGGGCGGCGTAGATGCTGCCGAAGATCGCCGCACCGAAGGAGCCGCCGATGGTGCGGAAGAAGGTCACGCCCGACGTGGCGACCCCGAGGTCCCGGTAGTCCGCGGTGTTCTGCACGACGAGGGTCAGGACCTGCATGGACAACCCGATGCCCACCCCGAGGATCAGCAGGTACAGCGACACCTGCCAGACCGGGGTGGTGTGGCCCATGGTGGACAACAGCACGAGGCCGACGGCCATGACCGCGGTACCGGTCACCGGGAAGATCTTGTAGCGGCCGGTGCGCCCGACCACGCTCCCGGCCGAGATGGACGCGGCGAGCAGCCCCACCACCATCGGCAGCATGCGCACCCCGGAGGAGGTTGCCGAGGCGCCCAGGACGTACTGCAGGTAGATGGGCATGAAGGTCATCGAGCCGAGCATGGCGAACCCGACGATGAAGCTCAGCGGGGCGCACACCGCGAACACCGGGTGCCTGAACAGCCGAGGTGGCAGGGTGGGCTCGGCGGCCCGGCGCTCAACGGCGATGAACCCGACCAGCACCACCGCCGAACCGATGATCAGACCCAGGATCACCGGCGAGGTCCAGGCATAGGTGTTGCCGCCCCAGGTGGCGGCCAGGGTCAAGGCCACCGCTCCGGCGCTGAGCAGCGCGATCCCGGCGTAGTCGATGGTCGGGCGGCCGGCGCGGGTCGTGCGGGGAATGGTGAACGCGGCGGCCACGATCGCCGCGATGGCCAGCGGCACGTTGATGTAGAACGCCCACCGCCAGGACAGGGTGTCGGTGAAGACCCCGCCCAGCAGCGGCCCGCCGACGGTCGTCACGCCGAAGATCGCTCCGAGCACGCCCTGGTAGCGGCCGCGCTCACGAAGCGGGATCACCTCGCCGATCAGGGCCGTCGCGGTCACCGTCAGCCCGCCACCACCGATGCCCTGAATCGCGCGGAACGCCACCAGAGATGTCAGGTTGGGGGACAGGCCGCAGAGCATCGAACCGACCACGAAGATCGCCGCACTGGCCTGGAACACCGTCTTGCGGCCGAACAGGTCACCGAACTTGCCGGCGAGCGCGACGGCCACCGTCTGGGCCAGCAGGTATGCGGTGACCACCCATGCCAGGTGCGCCCCGCCACCCAGATCGGCGACGATCGTCGGCAGCGCCGTGGAGACCACGGTCTGGTCCAGCGCCGCCAGCAACATGCCGAGCATGACGGTGCCGAACACCAGGTTCATCTGGGTCCGGCCCAGCTCGGACTCGCCTCCGGCGGAGGTGTCGTCCGCTGTCACCGTCGCGCTCATACGCCGCTCCCCACTCGAGCCGCCCGTCCGACCGGATGCTGGTCAGACCGGCGTGGTCGGCTGGGTGAGCCTCGTTGTGGGGCCGAAGCCTCCACCGCCCCCAGGGCCGCCGAAGATCGTTCTGTCCTGGGACAGTCAACCTCATCGGCGGGCGCGCGGACACTCGGGTGTCGCGGTGTGCGCGGCTAACCGAGTTCGGCCGCGACCCCCCGCGCGCGGCCGAACTCGGCACGTACCGCGCGTTCGACCAGGATCGGCAGGAACGATCGAACGCGTGCGTCGGCGAACCGGTCGCTGACCTGCTCGAAGGTCCTGCTCACCTCGCGTGCCGGAGTGGTCCCGCGGGCGAGGTCGATCATCAGGCGAAACCGTGCGGCCTGCAGTTGCTGGGCGACCTGACGGTCGGCGGCGGCGGCACGTGGGTCACGGTACGTCGTGGATTCCATGATCTCCTCAGGGCTTTCGGTCGAACCTCCACAGTCTCGCCCGGAGCCCCCCAATTCCAACCGGCACCGAGGTGTACAGGAAATGAAGTGATCCGGTCGCTAGGGGTACGGACGTCACCCGTGGACAGGTCCGCCGTGGCGGCGGGGACGAGTATTCCGACAACGCGGCGGGTACCCCGGCGGATGGCTCAAGCAGACGCGACGAGTGTGGTTCCGACGTTGGTGGGTCTGCCGGCGGAGACCGCACACAACCGGGCATTGGACTGCAGGCTGCTCGCGGTGGACCAGAATCCGACCCACAAGGCGAGCTCGCCGGGGCGCGTGACAGCACAGATGCCGTCCCCGGGTAGCGAGCTCACCGTCGGCGAGCGGATCAGGATCTGGGTCGAGGACGCACCGGACGACGGCGGTGGCGGGGGCGGTGGAGGGCAACCCGCCCCGGTCGGCCCGGCTCCGGTCGCGGGTGCCGGCGCGAAGTAGCGGCCTCACGCCGCTCGCGGGTCGGCCCCCGGCGTCACCGGCGTGATCCCCGGGGCAGCCGGTGTCGGTGATTCGGTTTGGGTGCGTGGGGTGCGGGGTAGCCCCGTGATGCCGGCGCCGCTCTCATCCGGGAGGAGCTCTCCGTGAGCCGAGCCGAACTACCCCCTTCACAGGGTCCGTTGATCACCAACGCCGTGGGGTGCCTGGTCTGGTGGCCATTGGCCGCCCTGGCCTACCTGGTGGTCTTCCCGACCCAGGTCGGCGTCGGCCTCGCCGTGACCGGCGCGGTGCTGCTGGTCATGAGGCTCGCGCACCTCACCTGGGGCGTTGCCGCGGCGAGGGTGGGCCCTCAGGTCCTACGCCGGGCAGCCTGCTCACGGCGCGAGGCCGCCCGCTCGCCCAGCGCGGCCAGCACCGCCTGGTCGTAGTCCATCGGCTCGAACGGGATCAGCGACCGGATCGAGTCGTCACGTACGACCACCTCGTTCGACATGGAGTCGATCAGGGACCGTCCGGTCTGCACATCGACATCGGTGACCAACCCGAGCCACATCGAGGACAGTCTCGGTGAGAGCAGCGGGACCGACTTGATCACGAGATGCCGTCCCTCGATGGCCGCGACCCGCCGCATCATCTCCACGTACTGCAGGACGTCCGCACCCCCGATGTCGAACGCGCGCCCCATCGCGCCGGGTTCGCCCAGCACCCCCACGAGGTAGCGGACCACGTCGGCCACAGCGATCGGCTGCGTCCTGGTCCGCACCCAGCGGGGGGTGACCATCGCGGGCAGTTTCTCCACCAGCTGGCGGGTGATCTCCCAGGAGATCCCCCCGTGCCCGACGATGATCCCGGCGCGCAGCACGGTGACCGGTACGTCGCCCGACCCCAGGAGCGTCTCCACCTCCCGGCGACTGCGCAGGTGCGCGGAGAGCTGATCGGCGTCGTCCCCGAGACCGCCCAGGTAGATGATCTGCTTGACGCCGGCCTCGGCGGCGGCGGACGCGAACGCGCGCGCCGCGTCGGCGTCGCGGCGCTCGAAGTCCTCATCGCCGAGGGAATGGACCATGTAGTAGGCGGCTTCGCAACCGGCCAGTGCGTCCGCCAACGTCGCCGGGTCGTGAACATCCCCGAAAACCGGTTCACCGGCGCCCTCGTAGGTGTCGGGGTGGCGGGTCATGGCCCTCACCTGGTGACCCTCGCTCGTCAGGGCGGGACACAGCCTTCGCCCGATGAACCCGGATGCTCCGGTGACCAATACCTTCATTCGAAATCCCTCGATCGGTTCGAGCACATCACGTTCGGCGATCGGATGAGCTCTGTCGGTCATACCCGATCCGGACGCGGTCACGCCGACTCGAACGGGGTTTTGCCCTCCACAGCCTGATTCAGATCCGGTCGTCGCGGGTAGAACTGTGTCAGCTGAGTTGCCCGAGATCCTGGCGGCACGGTTTATCCAGTGTCACGGCAGCGGGGGGACCTCGATGAGTGCGACAGACGGCTCGGACCCGGGAGGTCGGCCGGACGCCGCCCACCGGGCGTGGCCGGCTGAACCCCGGGTGCTCTCCGACATACGGGACACGATCCGCGGCTGGCTCGGGGAGATCGAGCTGACCCCGGACGTGCGCGACGACCTGATCTACGCGACCAGCGAAGCGGCGTCGAACGCCGTCGAACACGCCTACCGGACGCCGGATGCGACCAGCACGGTCGCGGTCACGATGTGGTCCGAGCCGGGCGTGGTCAACATCGAGATCGCCGACCGGGGCTGTTGGATGCCCCCGTCGACGGAACCCACCACCCGGGGCCACGGCCTGCAGCTGATCCGTGGACTGGTCGACACCGTCAGCGTCGACTCGCGGTCCGGAGGCACCACCGTGTCGCTGAGGCACCCGGTCCCGGGCGCCTCCGCACTGCGAGTCGAATCCGCGAGCGGGCGTTGACGCCGGGACGTATCGACGACCCGGACGCGGGTGAGGGTGAGAACCGCGTGCGGGCCCGGTATCGATCAGAACGGTGCGGATCGGAACGGTCTCGATCGAAACGGTGTGGATCGGAGAACGGTGACGGTCACGTCTCCAGGTGCTCGTCGCGGCGGTGGATCTCCACGCCGGCGAGCTGGGTGGCCAGTTCCTGCTCACGCAGACGCGACAGCACAAGCATCGTCACGCCGTGCCCGACGGCGGTGAGCAGGAGCATCACCCCGAGCCGGGCGAGCACCGACTGGATACCCGCGTCGGGGGCCAGGCTGACGGAGGACACCAGGGCCACGATCCCGAGCATGATCAGGTGAAAGAGCCCGGCGACCATCTGGGTCACCTGGCGGGACCTTTTGGGATTCTCGTAGACCTCATCGAGGTACGACGGAGCCTTCTTGATGATCAGCTGCCCGTCGATGGCCACGATTATCGCGCCGATCCCCAGGATCACAAGGTATGCGCCGCTGTTCATCGCCAGACTCCTCGACATTCGGTGGTACTCGGACAATCGGTGGTGCGCATGACCTGGTCCGCGAATCGGGTCGAGTAAGGGTGCCGGGAGCCGGCGGACCCCGGTTCGATCGCCCCGCACCAAGTACCTCGATCATCGGCTGTCGAAACCTTCTGCTCTCAGAAGTGTGGGAAGACACACGGAAGGCCTGCAGCTCCGACCTGCAGCGCCACCTCGGCTTCGGGGTCGATCTGACCTGAATGCCGCCATCGGTCCGGCGGATTGTGTGGGGGCGCCCCAGAGGGGTATCCCTGACCTATGGCAATCGCGACGACGAACCCGGCGACCGGTCAGACGGTCCGCACCTTCGACGAGCTCACCGCCGAGGAGATCGAGCGGAAGCTGCAGCTCGCGGCCGACACCTTCCGTAGCTACCGCGGCACCGGTTTCTCCGAGCGCGCGGGGCTGATGCGGCGGGCTGCCGACATCTTCGAGGCCGAGACGGACGAGCTGGCCCGGCTGGCCACCCTGGAGATGGGCAAGACCTTCGCGTCGGCCCAGGCCGAGGTGGGCAAGTGCGCGGCCGGCTGCCGCTGGTACGCCGATCACACCGAGGAGCTGCTCGCCGACCTGCCCCACGAGATGGACGGCGCGCGGGTGTTCACCCGTTACGAGCCGCTCGGGCCGGTGCTGGCGGTCATGCCGTGGAACTTCCCCTACTGGCAGGTCGTCCGCTTCGCCGCGCCGGCGTTGATGGCCGGCAACGTGGGCCTGCTCAAGCATGCGTCGAACGTGCCCCAGGTCGCCCTGGCGATCGAGGACGTGTTCGCCAGGGCAGGCTTCCCCGACGGCGCGTTCCAGACCCTTCTCGTCTCCTCCGGGGCCATCGAGAAGATCCTCGACGACGACAGGGTTCGTGCGGTCACGCTCACCGGCAGCGAACCCGCCGGCCGGGCCGTCGGCGCGCGTGCCGGACAGAACATCAAGCCCAGTGTGCTGGAGCTCGGCGGCAGTGACGCCTTCATCGTGATGCCGTCGGCCGACCTGGAGGACGCGGCGGCCAACGCGGTCGCGTCGCGCACGCTGAACAACGGGCAGTCCTGCATCAACGCGAAGCGGTTCATCGTCCACGAGCAGGTCGCCGAGGAGTTCGAGCGGCTGGTCGTCGGGCGGATGGAGGCGATGAAGGTCGGGGATCCGATGAGCCCCGACACCGACATGGGACCGCTGTCCTCCGCGGATGCCGTCGAGACCCTCGACGACCAGGTGCAGCAGGCGATCTCGGCCGGGGGGCGGCTGCTCACCGGGGGCAAGCCGTTGGCCGGGGAGGGCGCGTTCTATCCGCCCACCCTGATCGCCGACATCCCCCGGGAGGCGTCGATCGCCCGCGAGGAGTTCTTCGGGCCGGTGGCGCTGATGTTCCGGGCCGCCGACGTCGACGACGCCATCCGGATCGCCAACGACTCCCCGTTCGGCCTGGGCGGCAGTGCGTGGACGGCCGACACCGCCGAGCAGCAGCGGTTCGTGAACGAGGTCGACACCGGCATGATCTACATCAACCATTTCACCGAGTCGCGGCCCGCCGTGCCCTTCGGCGGCGTCAAGAACTCCGGATACGGCCGTGAGCTGGCCGGATTCGGTCCCCGGTCGTTCGTGAACGCCAAGACCGTGTGGATCGACGGCGGCTGAGACCGGGCGCGGACCAGGAGCCTCACGCTGCATCGGCCATCCGTCGCCGATACCCTGGACGCCCGAACGGGCAGGTGCCCGCTGGTACGGGGTGCTCACGGACGGAGGTGGTTCGCATGAGGCGGGCCTCTTCGTCCGCAGGTGAGAGCGGCGCCGACGCCGACGTGAGCGTCGTCGGTGCGCCGTATCCGGTGCTGGTCGTGGACCGGTCCGGCGACGTGCGGCAGACCAACGCGGCGGCCGAGGCCATCTTCCCCGGCGCCCACCCCGGTGCCGCGCTGAGTGACGTGGCGCCCGCGTGGCTGGCCGAGGCCCACCGTGCGCGGGTTCAGGTCGGCCCAGGTGGCCAGACCGGGCCGGATGTCCGCGAGCCCGGCTCGCCGGATGTCGGGTCCGGTTCGCGGGGTGTGCGCGGCGTGGTGGGGTCGCGCAGCTTCGAGGCCCATCCGACGGTCCATGCCGAGGGCACCCTGGCGTGGTGGCTGGTCGACGAGACCGACCGCCAGGTCGCCGAGCAGGCCCTGGGGGTCGAGAGGGAACGCAGCGCCTTCCTGGCCGAGGCGTCGAACGTGTTGCTGTCGACGCTGAACGTCGAGCGGTGCACCGAGGCCACGGCCCGGTTGGCCGCGCGGTACTTCGCCGAGGCCGCCGTGGTGATCGCCCCGGGTGCGGGGCGGCGGTTGCCGGTGACCTACTGCGGCCTCGACGGGGAGGTCAGCCACCAGGAGCTCTGGGAGGATCCGGCGGAGGTGCCCGGGCTGAGCGAGGCACTGCAGGGTTTCCCTCCGGTGCCCTCGCGGTGGATCGACCCGGCGCTGGTGCCGCCCTGGGCCGTGCCGGAGGGCATGGAACCGGTCGGTTCGGTGGTCGTCACGCCGCTGCCGGGGCACGGCATGCCCGCGGGTGCGCTGATCCTGCTCCGACGGACCAGCCACGCCGCGTTCAGCGACGGCGAGGAGCTGGTCGCCCGGCTGTTCGCCGCGCGGGCCGGTGCCGCCCTCTCGGCAGCCAGGCTCTACTCCGAGCAGGCGGCGATCACCAGCATCCTCATGCGCGAGCTGCTCCCGCCGCGGCTGCACGAGGTGCACGGCGTGGAGTTCGCGGGCGGGTACCGCGCCAGCGGCCAGAGCGCGCTGATCGGCGGCGACTTCTACGACGTGCACGCCAGCGAGGACCCGGCCGCTGAGACGGTGGTCGTTCTCGGCGACGTCTGCGGCAAGGGCCTGGAGGCGGCGGTACTCACCGGGAAGATCCGGAACACACT
>Ga0310811_10001280_pt1 | contig 32109 bp, 21 predicted proteins | sample YCmetagenome_FD_207642 | JGI IMG/M metagenome (GOLD analysis project Ga0310811, IMG submission 207642) | Soil microbial communities from experimental microcosm in Duke University, North Carolina, United States - YC | ecosystem: Engineered > Artificial ecosystem > Soil microcosm > Unclassified ...
ATTGACGCTCCACCAGACGAGCAGATTGATCATCGCCATTGACGCGCCGCTGAAGGTCAGCGCGCGATAGACAGGCGTGAACAGCTCGGACACCGTTGCCGGCTTCCGCGCATGCTCCACCGCCTGCATCCACCGCGCGGGCTCCTTGATCAACATCCGCACCAGCAGCGTCAGAGTGGCCGGAATGAGGCCGGTCAGGAACACGTACCGCCACGCCACTTCAGGCGACGCTTTGAAGTACACGCCCTGAATCTCGTAGACCAGGAACGTCGCGAGGAACAGGCTGGCGGGCGCGGCCGAGTACAGCAGCGCTCCGGCATCGACGCGCCGCTTCTCTGGCACGATCTCCGCCACCATCGCCGCGCCGCACACCCACTCGCCACCGATACCGAGCGACGCAACGATGCGGAAGACGATGAGCGTCGCCATGTTCGGCGCAAACGCACACGCCGCTGTGCCGATTGAATACATGGTCATCGTCAGCAGCAGCGTTCGCGTGCGCCCCAGACGATCGGCAATCCGGCCGAAGATGATGCCGCCGGTCGCCCACCCAATCAGCAGCAGAGAGGTAAGGATGCCCGTCCACCGTAGCGTCGCCGCAGCAGCGGCCGGCGTACCGAACGGTATGCCAAGCAGCACCGGCACGCAGGTAGGCGCCACGTAGTTGAAGAGAAGGCTGTCGAAGATATCGAAGCCCCATCCCAGCCACGCCGCAAACAGGACCAGCCACTGTTGCCGGTCCATGTCGAGAATCGTGCGGCGAATGGGAACTTCCAGGACGGACGCGGAGGGAGACGAACGCACGGGGTGATACTAATCGTTTTGCGCTGTGCGATGGTGCGAGGTGCGAAGGTGCGTCCGAAGGTGCGAGAGTGGCGAGGGTGAAACAGTCGCGTCGTGTCAGACACCTTGTCCGTACAATCTCATGAACTTCGAGAGTTCCAGCGCCATCGGAGAGGACTCGCGTTCGAGGCCTGCAATCGCTCCGGCGCGATCTTCAGCCGACCGATTCTGACCCAATTTGAACTTGGCTTCACATCGGGAGACGGCGATGTCGAACCCGACGATGGCGTGCAGGAGCTTCCCGTATGACTCTGCGGGCACGGCCTCAGTCGACCAACCGTGTTCACGCTCGCTTTCGTAGCGCCGTGTCAACTCTTCGACGACTCCGGCGATGAACGTGGCGTCTTCCCGCACCCGGGGCGCGCCATAGGCATGCACGACTGCATAGTTCCACGTCGGGACCGCCGGCGACGCCGTGTACCAGGTAGGCGACACGTAGGCATGAGGCCCCTGAAAGATGACCATAGACTCCGCCTGGCTCTCCATCAACCGCCAGTGCGAGTTTCCACGAGCCACATGCCCGACGATATGGAGCTCCGAGCCCACCTCGCGAATCAGGACCGGCACATGGGACGCTACGAGTCCGGCATCGGAATGCGACACGACGGCGGCGAAGTCGAACTGCCGCATGAAGGCCACGATGACCTTTCGGTCCTCAACCAAAAAGGGTGTGGGGATATACACGGTTCCTCAGGTGTCTAACTAACAATAGGCCGATCGGCATATCTCGGCAGACCCTGCGAGCGTCGCAGCATACCGCCCAAACGCGGCCTCGGAAAAGCAATCCCGAACGCATGCCCCGCGTGCGACCTCGGACGCACCGTCGCACATCGCACCTCGGACGCACCGTCGCACATCGCACCTCGGACGCACCGTCGCACATCGCACCCCGGACGCACCGTCGCACAGTTCGCACCTTCGACACCTTCGCACCTCTTAACGTGTACTGTCACCACCAACGGCACGGCGGAACTCCGTAACGTTGACGAGCCGACCGTGGATGGGCGCAATCTGCTGGACGTCCAGTTTCAGCCGCGCAATGTTGTCGTCGAGCACGAGCATCTCCTTGCTCGGCGGAGTCGGCGGCGCATTGGCCGCACCTGGCGTGTAGGCGTCGGCTTCGATGAGAAGCTTCGCCTTGGGCGCATACGCAATCAGCATCGACGCGTCGTGATTGCTCCCTTCCATCTGATAGATCTCAAGCGAGTTGCGGCCGTCGGCGAGCACGCGTTTGGTGATCACCGGCTCGATCACCGGCTGGCGCGGCGGTCGCTTGGCGAGCCGATCGGGCTCAATCGTATGCGGATTCGACCAGACGCGTTCGTAGTACGGCTTGTTCTCGGCCTGCGTCAACACTGTCGCGCCCTCGGCGACACACGCGCGCAGGCCACCCGAATGATCGAAGTGGTGGTGCGTATTGACCACGTAGCGAATAGGCTTGCGTGGAATCTCTCGCTTCACCGCCGCGATCACTGCGTTGGCGCGCGCATCGCCTAACGGGCACTCCACAACCGCGACGTAGTTGCGGAACTCGACGGCGACGCTGTTGTGGCTCTCGCCGGACAGGTAATAAATTCCGTCGGAGATCTTCGAGACATCGACCTTCGGCGCGGCGGGCGGTTGCGCGAAGGCGCGTGAGATCGCATCCGGCACCGGAAAGATCTCGTACGGATTGTTGGTATCGCTCCTGGTGACCTTGATGTCGAGCACAGGGAACCCGCCCTGCTTCTGGACGATGTGGCCCGGGACGTAGACGTCGGTCTGGACCTCGTCGAGCAGCGCGTAGTCCGAGAAGCTCGTCTCGCTCACCATGTCGCCGAGGACGGGGTTATCGAGCTTTGTCTCGACGCTCGCCGGACGTTTGTTGGCGTCGAGTGTCATGCGCGCGGTGAGTCCGGCGAGCTGCCCAGGAAGCGGGAACGTCACCGCCGTCACGCCGTTTTCGATGGTGGCGATTGCCTTGTCCTTAGCCGCCATCGCTGCCTTGATGGCGCCGTACGGCAGCGTCCACAGCAGCACCTGTCGATCCTGCGTCGTGCCGAATGCCGGTGTCGCGACGCCCTTTCCGGCGATGAGACCAGCCCCGATCTCCGACTCATTCCACGCGTTCTTGCCGTTGACCACGCTGATGAGCGTTTGCGGCGCCGCCAATGGCAGGAATCCGCCGCCCTGGATTGGGCCAGGACCGTCCGGGTTGTGGCGGACCATATCAACGCGCATCGCCGACTCGGCGTAGCTCAACGTCGCGTGCCATTCGGTCTTGAATGCCGGCCACGGACCGTCGGCGTGGTACTGCTGTCCGAGCGCGTACGACGTGCCGGTGCCCCACAACTCCATCGTGTTGATCGCATCCATGCGGTTGGCCTGACGCAGCATGCCAAGCGCATTCGCCGCGTCTTTGAGGACGGCGGCGACATCGACGGCTGGAGCCGGCTGCGGCCGCGTTGGCACGGCGCCACGCCGCTGCGCGCCAATGGGAGAAATGGACATGACAACGAGCGCGGCGAACAAGACAACTCTTCGCATTCGACCACCCTCTCGGAAGTGGTAGGCCGGTCCTTTTGCACCCGGCAGATCAGTAAGGCTGCATTCCCAATAAATTCGAAAATGCTATCGCGCGTCCGGCGTAGGCAATGCCGAACCAACAGACGAGCGTCAGGCACGCGATGACGCGCCCGACCTTCGATCCGTACATGCCGCGCACGTTGTGGTTGACGGTCTGCAACACAATCGCCGACAGCAACAGCGACATCTTGATGGCAAATGGCCCGCTATGGCCGTAGAGCGGCGCTGCGGACATGAACATCGGGATCCCGGTAACGATGGCGATCAGCAGTCCGCCCACCGCCCATGGGAAGAGTTGTCGTGCGAGCCGGTCGGTTGGAATCCGCACACCAACACCGAGCACTGTCAGGTTCAACGTAAACGCCGCTCCGAGCAGCAGCACCAGGCCCATGATGTGGAACGTCTCCAGGATCGGCATCGTCCACACCGAGGCGGCAATGAACTTCCCGAGCGGCGTTGCCGCGCACCATTCGAAGAACGACTGCGGCAGCACGCGATACATCAGAACAGCTGCATCGAGCGGTAGAGCGGGTCGGCGAAGTACGCGGTCCAGCGGCCGAGCACGATGATCACGACCCAGAGCGACATCGAAACGGCGCCGACCATCCGGCTCTGCCACGGCGGCGTCGCACGATCATCCCACTCCACTATCGTCGGGAGGAGACTGCGGTGAAAGAACAGCACGTTCAAGCCTGCGAGCGGCAGCAGCAGCATTTTCAGCTTGAACGCGCTGGTGCTGTAGTAGTTGTCCGGCTTTCCAAGGAACAGAAAGATGCCGCTGACAAACATGATCGTGAAGCCGCCGATCGCCCACGGCTCCAGACGCGAGACCACTTCGCTGACGCGAACGTCACGCATCACCTTGCCGAGCAGTCGTAGATCGACCCAGACAATCGTGCCGACCGAGATGCCGAGCCCGATCAGGTGAATCGCCTCCGTGAGCGGAAAGGCGAGCTCGCTCTCACGCAGGTACTTGCTGAAGCCGGTTTCGTTGATCCAGTGAACAAGAGCGACGAGCGACACAGATCACTTCATCGCGCGTACGGATCCTTGTTGGCGAGCACGAACACGCGGCCGTCGGGGAAATACAGCTTGTTGAGAAACCCTGTGGTCGTCCCGTCTTTCGCGGCAATACCCTCGATTTTGACCATGTCGCCCGGCTTCAAACCGCCGCGGTCCTCACGTGAGAGTCCGGCCTGACGGAGCGCGCCCGGACCGGCCAGCTCGAAGACCCAGTGCTGCACCGTACCCTTTTCGTCCTTCGCATCGAGGCTTATGTAGGAATGCGGATTAATCCACTCGACCTTGGTGATCGAACCTGACACGGTAATCGGCTTATTCACGTCGAAGACAGCCTGTACGGCATGGTGCGCTGACGCGGACGCCGCTGCGCCCAGCAGGCCAGCCACCGCGACCGCCATGCTGCGTGCAAACGCTTTCATGAATCCTCCTGCTCCCCGATGGCCGCCACAATACCACCAAATCTGCGAAAATCATTGTATCCATTAGTGATTCTGGATTTGTGATTTGTGATTTTTCGCAACACCTAGCGCGCCTCGACCAATCACGAACCATCAATCACGAATCGCTAATCGCTAATCACGAATGGTCAACCGAATCGTTGCGCTGTCGCTGAAGCACCGCGCGCTCGTCGTCGGGCTCGCGATTGCTCTCGCCGCCTGGGGATGGTGGGCGGCGACCGCGACGCCCATTGACGCGATCCCCGACCTCTCCGACAACCAGGTCATCGTCTTCACGGACTGGCCCGGACACAGCGCACAGGAAGTCGAGGACCAGGTCAGTTATCCACTCACCGTAAACCTGCGCGGCCTCGCGGGCATTCGCGTCGTCCGCTCGCAGTCGGCATTCGGCTTTTCGATGATCTACGTCGTCTTCGAAGACAACGTCGATCAGTACTTCGCTCGCAGCCGCGTTCTCGAGCGCCTGAGTCTGCTTGGCAGTCAGATGCCCGAAGGCGCCGTTCCAGTTCTCGGGCCCGACGCGACGGGCGTCGGCCATGTGTTCTGGTACATGGTCGAAAGCGATCGCCACTCGCTGCGCGACCTGCGGACGCTGCAGGACTGGTTCATCCGCTATCAATTGAATGCCGTGCCGGGTGTCGCCGAAGTCGCATCGGTCGGTGGTCACGTTCAGCAATATCAGATCGACATCGACCCCACGCGGCTTCGCAATTACAACCTGTCTCTCGGCGACGTCGTGGAGGCGGTCCGCAACAGCAACGAGAACGTCGGCGGCAACGTGCTCGAATCCAATGGCACGTGGTCCATCGTGCGCGGCGTCGGACTGCTGCAATCGGTCAGCGACATCGAAGACATCGTCGTTGCAGCCCCCGGCGGTGTCCCTGTGTACGTCCGGCAACTCGGCAGCGTGCACATCGGCGATGCATTTCGGGTCGCGTCGCTCGTCAGCGGAAGCAACGAAGCGGTTGGCGGCGTCGTGGTGATGCGCAGTGGGGCAAACGCGCAACAGGTGATTGACGCAGTAAAAGAGCGGATCAATCAGATCGCGCCTGGACTACCCGCGGGCGTGAAGATCGTGCCCTTCTACGACCGCTCGGCGCTGATTTCGCAGTCGGTGGACACTCTGCGGCGTGCGCTCGTCGAAGAAGTGCTGCTGGTGACGCTTGCGCACATCCTGTTTCTGATGCACTTCCGGTCGATCCTTATCGTCACGCTGCCGCTGCCGCTGGCCGTGCTGATGTCGTTCCTTGCGATGTACTACGCGGGCATCACGTCGAACATCATGAGCCTCGCCGGCATCGCCATCGCCATCGGCGTGCTGGTGGACGCCGGCATCGTCGTCACCGAGAACGCATTCAGATACGTCGAGCGTCGAGGCATCGACACGCGCGACCGCGCCGCCGTACGTGCGGCCGTCCTCGATTCCGCGCAGTTGGTCGGCCGGCCCGTGTTTTTTTCGATGGCCATCATCGTCCTGGCCTTCGTTCCGGTATTCGCATTGACCGGTCAGGAAGGCAAGCTGTTCCACCCGCTGGCGTTTACGAAGACCTTCGCGGTGCTTGCCGCGACGATCATCGCCATCACCCTCGTGCCTGTGCTCTGTACGCTGCTGCTGAAAGGCAAGTTGCATGACGAGGGGGCGAATCCGCTGATGCGCGCGCTTCGCGCCATCTATCGACCAACCCTCGAGTGGGCGCTCACCCACCGCGGGCTGACGATGCTGGCGGCCACGACGGTGCTGGCAGGCGCGGTGTTCCTCGGAATGCAGATCGGCAGCGAGTTCATGCCGCCCCTCAATGAAGGCGATCTGCTTTTCATGCCGGTTACGGATCCGAGCATCTCGCTCGAACAGAACACCGACATTGCCAAACGACAGAACGCGGCCCTCATGCGCTTTCCGGAAGTTGAGTATGCCGTGGCGAAGGTCGGCCGCGCGGATACGTCAACGGATCCATCGCCTCTCAACATGACGGAAACGATCGTTCATCTGAAGCCGCGCCAGCAGTGGCGGCCAGGCATGACGCTCGACCGGATACGCACCGAGCTCAGCGCCGCCGCAGAGCTGCCCGGCGTGACCAACATCTGGACGATGCCCATCATCAATCGGATCGACATGCTGTCCACGGGCATCCGCTCGGAAGTTGGCGTGAAGATTTATGGATCCGACCTCCCGACTCTGGAGCAGACGGCACGTCAGGTTGCGGATGTTCTTCGCACTGTTCAGGGCGCGGCGAACGTCTATCCGGAGCCGCTCACCAGCTCGCAATACCTGAACGTCCGCGTCGATCGTGAGCGCGCGGCTCGTTATGGACTGACTGTCTCCGCTGTGCAGGACGTCATCCGTACTGCAGTCGGCGAGCGGAACCTGACGCTGACGCTCGAGGGGCGACAGCGATTCCCGGTCCGCGTGCGATATGCGAGCGAGTACCGCAGCGATCCACAGGCACTTGGAAACGTCCTTGTCGCGACACCGACGGGTCAGCAGATTCCGCTCTCGCAGGTTGCTGATATCGAGCAGGCGCGCGGGCCTGCCATGATCTCCTCGGAAAACGGATTGCTGCTGGCGACCGTGCTGATGAACGTGCAGGGCCGTGATCTGGGTGGGTTCGTCAACGATGCAAAGGCCGCGGTTGCGTCGCGCGTAACACTGCCACCGGGTTACTTCGTCGGCTGGAGCGGCCGCTACGAAAATCAGGTGAGCGCACGAAAGCGGCTGCAGGTGGTCATTCCGATCGCCATCGTCGTCATCTTCTTTCTGCTCTATTTCACATATCACTCGGCGCTGGAGGCGGCGCACGTGCTGCTCACCGTGCCGTTCGCGCTGACGGGCGGCGTGTATCTGCTCTGGCTGCTCGGCTACAACTTCTCGGTCGCGGTGTGGGTCGGGTTCATCGCGCTGTTTGGCACCGCCGTACAAACCGGCGTGGTGATGGTGATTTACCTGCAGGAAGCGCTCGACAAGAAGGTCGCGGAGCGTAGCGCGGGTCCCGCACGAGCACGCGAGGACGGCGAGAGCGGACCCGTCCGAATCACGCAACGCGATCTTTACGACGCGATCGTCGAAGGCGCTCTCCTCCGCCTCCGACCGAAGATCATGACCGTTTCCACCGTCGTCGCCGGACTTCTGCCGATCATGTGGAGCAACCGCGTTGGCGCCGATGTGATGAAGCCGCTGGCGACACCTGTGCTCGGCGGCATGGTGTCCTCTCTCATTTACGTGCTTCTCGTCACGCCGGTACTCTTCTACTGGATTCAGGAGTACCGGTTACGGCCGGAGCAAACCGCCGTCGCGCCGACCTTCGTGCTGCCGCGGTGGGTCCCTGTCGCCATCGTCATCCTGCTCGCAATCGGGGCGGGCGCGTGGTGGATGCGCGATCGGACGTCCGCCGCGCCCGCGGAATCCGAAGCGCCGACGGGTGCGGTCCTGCAGACCGTCAGATCCGGTGACCTCGACATCACCTTGTCCAACGATACCGGTGCGTTGAAGGCGGGCGATAACCAGTTCCGCATCGAGTTCCGATCAGCACGCAACAGACGGCTTGTGGACGTCGGCGACGTGCGGTTGAACGCCAACATGACGATGCCGGGGATGGCGATGACGGGCACTACATCGATCGAAAAGGGCGGACGGCCAGGCGTCTATATGGCCGCAGGAAGCTTCGGAATGTCCGGCGCATGGGACATGACGCTCGAGTGGAACGGACCTGCCGGCCGCGGATCGGCCGCCTTTAAGGGGAGCGTGCAATGAAACGTGTGGTGATGCTGACCGTTGCGTCGATCGCGTTGGCGGCGACCGCATCAGCCCAGGACGTGTCCCCAGCCGAGTCGAGGGAGGGCACAATCGAGCAGCTGGTCGTAACGGCGCTCGAACGCTCGCCCGAGCTTCGCGCGGCGCGCACGGAAATCACAGCCGCGGGCGGACAGGTGACGCAAGCGCGGCTGCGGCCCAACCCGACGCTGTCCGCCAGCCAGATGTTCATGACCGGCGAGCAGCATCTGGCGCTCTTCGAAGTCGAATGGCCACTGGAACTCTATCGCCGCAGCGGCCGCGTCGGTGTTGCGCAGAACGAGGTGAAGGCGACGACCCTGGCGATTGACAATCGCGAGCGGATGCTCGCCGCGAGCGTTCGCGAACAGGCGGGACGGCTGCTCGCCGCGCGCCGGAACGTGGAGATCATGAACGAAGCGCTCTCTGCGGCGCGGCGCACGCGCGAACTGCTCGATGCGCGCGTCACCGAAGGCGAAATCCCGAAGCTGGATGCGAATATCGCGGCCGTCGAGGCCGGCCGCATCGAAGCGGACCTCGCCTTCGCGCAAGCCGACGCCGACGCGGCGGCGATTGAATTGAAAGCGCTGGTCGGTATGCCCGCCAACACGCCGCTGGTGCTGCGGGATTCGCTCGAGCAACTCGTAAGGGGACAGGATTCATCCTCGATACCCGCCGCTTCAGTCGCATCGCGTGCCGACATCCAGGAAGCCGCCGCCCGCGTCGCGCTGGCCAGCGACAGAGTCGATCAGGCCCGGCGCGAAGGCCGCGCGGATATGTCGCTCGTCGGCAACTACGGACGCGAGAGCTACGGGTTCGCGCAGCGCGGATTCGACCCCGCCGGGCGCCTCGTACCGGTGCAGGGCAACTTCAAAAGCGTGACGATTGGCGCCAATGTGATGTTGCCGTTGCGGAACCGCAACCAGGGCATGATTGCCGCGGCGGAGGCCGAGCGCAGCGGTCAGCAGGAGCTGCTCGCCGCGCGTCAACTGGCGGCGCAGGCCGAGCTCGACGCCGCGATCGTTCGCGATCGCGAGGCGCATCGCGCGGTCGACTTGTATGCGACGAGCCTCCGCGACCTCGCGCGGCAGAACGTCGACGTCCAGCTCGAGGCATACGACCTTGGACGCACGCCGCTGACGGATCTGCTCGCGGAACAGCGCCGCTATCTCGACGTGGAGGCGGCCTATACGAACACGCTCGAGCGCGCATACCAGGCGCACGTCGCCCTGCGCCGAGCTCGTGGAGACATCCGTTGAAAAGACCAATCGCGATCGTCGTCTTGCTCGTCTCGGCGTGCAGCAAACCGGCTCCGCCGCCAGCCGCCGCAGAGCACGACCACGCGATGCCCGCAAACGAATCCCGGACCCCGAATTCCGAATCGCGGCCGGGTCATGAGATCACCCTGACACCGGACGCCATCCAACGCGCCGGCATCAAGACAGTCGCAGCCACGAAAGGCACCGCGGCGACGCGGCTGCACCTGCCGGGCGTAGTACAACCGAACGCGTATAAGAACGTCGACGTCACGTCGCTCGTGGCCGGTCGCGTAACACAGGTGAAGGCGGAGCTCGGACAACGAGTGATGCAGAACGAGGTGATCGCGACGGTCTACAGTCCGGATCTCGCGGATGCTCAGACCGCCTTCATCACCGCGAAAGCTAATCGCGACGCCCACGGACTGAAGCTCACACGCACGCAGCGGCTCTACGCCATTGGCGCCGCCAGCCGCGAGGAGCTCGAGCAGATGACGGCGCAGGCAACGGAAATGGATCGCATGCTCGAGACCGCGCGTGCCCGACTGGGCCTGCTCGGCATCCCCGAGGATCGCGCGCAGCGGCTCGCCTCCCCTGCCGACGTCGTCACCACGTTCGATGTGAAGGCGCCGATCGCCGGCGTGATCACCAAGCGAAGTGCGAATCCCGGACTGAACATCGACATGGCGACACCGCTGTTCACGGTCACCGATCTGTCCACGGTCTGGGTCGTTGCCGATCTGTATGAACGCGACTTCGCCGGCGTCGGCGTCGGCAGTCCCGTCGCGGTGACGACGATGGCGTATCCAGGGCTGGAACTGCGGGGACGCGTGCAGTACATCGACCCACAGGTTCAGGCTGAAACGCGGACCGCGAAGCTGCGCGCCGAGGTGCCAAACAGCGGCCAGCGACTGCGGCTCGGCATGTTCGTGGACGTCAACCTCGGCGCAGGGGCCACTCGTCCCGTCGTGATGGTCCCGAAAGCCGCGGTTCAGTCGGTCGGTGCGCAAACGGTCGTTTACGTCTCCACCACACCTGGCCGATTCGTGCCGCGGGAGGTGACGGTCGGCGACACGATGGGCAACGAAATCGCCATCACCAGCGGCCTCGATTCCGGCGACCAGGTCGTCAGCGAAGGTGCGTTTTTTCTTCGCGCCGAACACGAGCGCTTGCCTTAGGATCAGCCATGCCTTTCACGATCAACGTCAACGGCAAACCCGTCACAGTTGATGTACCCGCAGACATGCCTCTGCTCTGGGTGCTGCGCGACGTGCTCGATCTGCGCGGCACGAAATTCGGCTGCGGCCTGGGCCAGTGCGGCGCCTGCACGGTACATATGGGCGGCAATGCCGTGCGCTCGTGCCAGACGCCGGTCTCGAGAGCGGCAGGTCAGACGATCACCACGATCGAGGGGCTCTCGCCGGATGCCTCGCATCCACTGCAGAGGGCATGGGAGGAGCTCGACGTACCGCAGTGCGGCTACTGCCAGGCGGGACAGATCATGTCCGCCGCGGCGCTGCTGCGCCGCAATGCACATCCGTCTGACGCGGACATTGATCTGGCGATGAGCGGCAATCTGTGCCGCTGCGCGACCTACACACGCATTCGCGAGGCAATTCATCGCGCCGCTGGCAACGCCACGCCGACAGCAACGACTGCGCAGGTGATCCGATGAAGCGCCGCGATTTCCTCCGCGCAACCGCTCTTGCGGGCGGCGGCATGATGATCGCGATCTATCTCGATCCCGCAGACGTCCTCGGGCAGGAAGGCAGCCGCTTGCCGGCCGGCGGCGCCAACTACAAGCCGTGGGCCTTTCTGAAGATTGGCCCCGACGGCAAGGTAACCATCCTCGGCAAGAACCCCGAAGGAGGCCAGGGCGCCAAGGTTCATCTGCCGATGATCATCGCTGACGAACTCGACGTCGAGTGGAAGGACGTGACGATTGAGAACGCGCCGCTCGACGAACAGAGCTTTGGCGTACAGCGCACCGGCGGAAGCACAGCGACACCGATCAACTGGGAACCGCTGCGCCAGTGCGGTGCTGCAGCGCGGCAGATGCTGGTCGCAGCGGCGGCGCAGACATGGGGCGTGCAGCCGTCGGAGTGCGCGACTGCATCGGGCCGCGTGCGTCACACGGCATCGAATCGCACGCTCGGCTACGGCGAGCTTGCGTCCAAAGCCGCGGCGCTGCCGACCCCTGATCTCAAGACGGTCAAACTGAAGGATCCGAAGGACTACAGGGTGATCGGATCCGCAGCGCGCAACCAGGACGTACCAAAGATCGTCCGGGGCGAGCCGCTCTACGCCATCGACACCAAGCTCCCCGGGATGCTTTACGCGGCGTATGAGAAGTGCCCGGTGCCCGGAGGCAAGGTTGCCTCTGCGAACATCGACGAGATTAGGAAGCTTCCCGGCGTCCGCAACGCCTTCATCGTTCCCGGTGGTCCGGACCTGACCTACACGTATCCCGTCTGCTGCGTGGGTGTCAGCCTGCATGGCGGCGTCGCCATCGTCGCTGACACGTGGTGGCATGCGCAGCAGGCGCGGGCGAAGCTGAAGCTCACGTGGAACGAAGGGCCAACGGCATCGAACAACACGTCCGTCTTCGACAAACGCGCGCAGGAGTTGTCGCAGCAGCCCCCCGTCATCAAGCTCTACAACGACGGCGATACGGAACGCGCGCTCGCGGGCGCGGCGAGGACAGTCGAAGCGGCGTATTACTATCCGTTCCTCGCGCACGCGCCGCTCGAGCCGCAGAACTGCACCGCGCATTTCAAGGACGGCAAGCTGGAAGTGTGGGTCGGCTCACAGACGCCACGCGAAGGACGGCAGGTCATCGCGCAGTCGCTCGGCATGAACGAGAGCGACATCACCGTTCATTTCGTCCGCATGGGCGGCGGCTTCGGACGCCGCATTCTGAACGACTACATGGCGGAAGCGGCGTGGATCGCGCGCGAGATGAACGGCACGCCGGTGAAGCTGCTGTGGACGCGGCAGGACGACTTGACGCACGACTTCTACCGGCCAGCCGGCTACAACTACTTCAAGGCGGGACTCGATTCGGCGGGCAAGATCGTCGCGTGGCAGCAGCATTACGTCACCTTTGGCGACGGCGAGAAGTTCGCGCCGAACACGCCGTATCCAGCGGCTGGCTTCCCCGCCGGCTTCATCCCGAATTTCTCGTTCGGCGCGTCGCTGATGCCGATGGGCATTCCGACGGGACCGCTGCGCGCGCCGGGTACGAACGGCTCGACGTTCGTCTATCAGAGCTTCATTGACGAGCTCGCCCACGCGGCCGGCAAGGATCCGATCGAGTTCCGCGTGGCACTGCTCGACACGCCGCGCAAGCTGCTGCCGAACACGCGCGACGCGTTCAGTGCGGACCGCGCCAAGGGTGTGCTGAAGCTGGCGGCCGAAAAATCAGGTTGGGGCAAACGTCAGCTGCCGAAAGGAACGGGCATGGGCGTCGCCTTCCTCTACGCTCATCTCGGCTACTTCGCGGAGATCGCCGAGGTGTCGGTCGACGCGCAGAACCGCGTCAAGGTCAATAAAGTGTGGGTCGCCGCCGACATCGGCAGCGAGGTGATCAACCCGCTCAATGCGGTGCATCAGGTGCAGGGTTCCGTCATCGACGGCATGGGTGCCGTCATGGCGCAGGAGACGACGTTCGTCAACGGCCGCGCGCAACAGGCGACCTTCAACGAGCATCGACTCGTGCGGATGAACCAGGCGCCGAAAGAGATCGAGGTCCACTTCCTGAAGACGAGCAATCCGCCGACAGGCCTCGGCGAGCCCGCGCTGCCGCCGATCATCCCCGCGATCACCAACGCGATCTTTGCGGCGACGGGTAAACGGATCCGATCGATCCCGATAGGCAAGCAGGGATTCAGCTGGGCCTGAAGGGGATGACATCACGCTCAGGACACGAGGAGTTCACAGAATGAAGCCCTGGCTGACCTGTTGTTCGCGTGGCATTTTGATCCTTCTGCTGACCGCCTGCGCCGCCTGGGCGCAAGGGACCGCGCAGCTGAGCGGCACGGTGCGCGATGAAAGCGGTGGCGTGCTGCCCGGTGTGAGCGTTACCGTGACGCAGACCAACACCGGCCTCGTTCGCACGACCGTCACCGATTCGACCGGCGGCTACCTGCTGACGAACCTTCCCACCGGGCCGTACCGGCTCGAGGTCGCGCTCCAAGGATTCAAGACTTACGTGCAGACCGGCATCGTGCTGCAGGTGGGCGGGACGCCGACCGTCAATGCGGTGCTCAACGTTGGGACCCTCGAGCAGTCGGTCACCGTGGAGGCGGCGGCGCCGCTCGTTGACGTGCGTAGCGCAGGCATCAGCTCAGTCGTCAACAACCAGCAGATCCTGGAGTTGCCGTTGCAGGGTCGCCAGGTGACCGACCTGATCGTGCTCGCGGGCGCCGCGGTGCAGACCGGCACGGCGAGCACCCGAAGCATCTCCGGCGGCGTGTTGATTTCGGTCGCCGGCGGCCTGCCGTTCGGCGTCGCCTATACCCTCGACGGGGCCGCATACAACGACCCGCAGTCCAACTCCAATCTGCCGCTGCCCTTCCCTGACGCGCTCCAGGAATTCCAGGTGGCCACGAGCGGCCTCTCCGCCGAGAACGGCGTCAAGTCGGGCGCGTCGGTCAACGCCGTCACCAAGTCGGGCGCGAACCGGTTCTCCGGCGACGCCTTCGAGTTCCTGCGCGATCGTCGTTTCAACGCGCCGGATCATTTCGCCCCGGTCGGCCCCGACGGCAAGCAGGTCGATGACGGTCTCAGGCGCCACCAGTACGGCGCCACGCTCGGCGGCCCCATCATCCACGACAAGCTCTTTTTCTTCGGCGCCTACCAGGGCACCGTCCTGCGTCAGGTTCCGGCGAGCAACATTGCGTACGTGCCAACGGCCCAGATGCTCGCCGGCGACTTCACCACGTTCACGTCGCCAGCCTGCAACTCGGGGAAGCAGGTGACCCTCAGCGCTGCCGCTGGTTTCGTCAACAACACGATCAGTCCGGCGCGCTTCAGCCCGGCGGCGCTGAGCCTCGCCGCAAAGCTTCCCAAGACCACAGATCCCTGTGGCCAGGTCACGTACAGCGTCGCCAACGACGACAACCAGTATCAGCCGATCACCAGGATCGATTACCAAATGACCCACAACCAGTTGATCTTTGGCCGGTATATGGGCAGCAAGACGAAGGACCCCGCACCGTGGACCGGCCCGGGCGACAACCTCCTCAAGACGTCGGGGGTCGGCACCGACAACATGCTCCACGCGGTGGCTCTCGGTTACACCCAGGTGCTGAGCGCGTCGGTCGTCAACGCGATCCATGGCACGTACAACTACACGCGACTGCAACGGGGCCAGAATCCCGGTTTTGTCAGCCCGCCCGATCTCGGCGTGAAAATGTACGTCTATCCCCCAGGCGACCAGCTCTCGATGACCGTCACCAACGGTTTCAACCTCGAAGCGGGCGGGACGACGCTGCGGAGGACGTTCAACAAGCTCTATGGGTTTGCCGACGATCTGACCGTGGTGCGAGGGCGCCATCAGTTCGGTGTCGGCGCCAACGTGCAGCACTGGAACCTTGACAGCCTATCGACCTCGCGCACCGGCGGCGTCTGGACCATCGACGGCAGCATCACCGGGCTCGGTCTTGCGGATTTTCTGCTGGGACGCGTCAAGCAGCTCGAGATGGGCGGCCCCAACTTCCTGAAAGTCAGCAACACGTATCTGGGACTGTATGGACAGGACACGTGGCGCCTGTCGGATCGGATCACGGTCAACGGCGGCGTGCGGTGGGAGCCGTACTTCGGCCAGAACGTCCTCAACGACGCGGTCGTGATCTTCAACAAGCAGAACTTCGATCAGGGCGTCAGGAGCAAGGTGTTCGTCAACGCGCCGCCGGGACTGATCTATCCCGGGGATGCCGGCTTCCCGTCCGGGAAAACCGGGTTGAACATCCAGTGGTGGAACCTGTCGCCGCGCGCCGGCTGGGCGTGGGACGTGCACGGCGACGGGCGCCTAGCCGTGCGCTCGTCATACTCGATGGGGTATGACTTCATGGCCGGCGAGTACCACAACATCAATGCCGGAGCGCCGCCGTTCGGCAACCGCTCGCTCATCAACGATCCGCCGGGCCGCATGGACGACCCTTGGGGCGCCCTCGGTGGCGATCCGCACCCGATCGTCGTCAACCCCAACGTCAATTACATCCCGTATGGCGCCTTTGGCTCGATGGATCCGGACATCAATTCACCACGGGCGCAGCAGTGGAACGTGATGGTCGAGCAGCAGTTGGGGGCCAGTTGGGGCGTGTCCGCGAGTTATCTGGGCAGCTACTCCGACCGGCTGTGGGCACAGACGGCGCTCAATCCCGGCGTCTACCTGGGCCTCGGCCCCTGCACGCTCAACACCGCCACGGGTCCCGTCTCCTATCCGGTGTGCTCGACCACGTCGAACCTGGATCAACGGCGCAGGCTGTCGCAGCAGGATCCGATCAAGGCGGCCCAGATCGGCGCGCTCGATCTCAACTCGGACGTCGGCTGGCAGAAGTATCGCGGCCTGAAGCTGACCGCCCGGAACCGGACCGCGAATGGCGTCAGCCTCAATGGCAGCTACACGCTGTCGAAGTGCACGGGCACGGCGACCGCCATCGCCTTCAATCAGATCAGCTCCGGCTACACGGATCCGGACAATCCGAATCTGGACGCCGGTTACTGCGACCAGGATCGCAAGCACCTGGGGACGCTCAACGTGGCCTACGAGACACCGAGGGTCAACCAGCGGGTCGTGCGCGCTCTTGCATCGAACTGGCGCGTGTCGGGCATCCTCACCGCGCGCTCGGGGGACCGGCTCAACATCGTCAGCGGCGTCGACCGCGCCTTCAACGGGATCACGATGCAGCGGCCCGATGGCGTCCCAGGCGTGGACATTTATGGTCCAGGCAAAGACGCCTCCGGCGACGCCTTGAAACGCGGCGTTCCGATTCTCAACTACTTCAACCGGGACGCCTTCACGCTGCCGGCGCCTGGCGCCGTCGGCAATCTCACCCGCAACATCGCGGTGGGGCCGGCGTTCTGGCAGATCAATCTGGCGATTTCGAGGCTTGTTCCCTTCGGGACCGACCGACTGGAGCTGCGACTCGAGACGTTCAACCTGTTGAACCACTTCAACTGGGGCGCGCCGACGACAAACTGGAGCTCCGGGAACTTCGGGCGCATCACGTCGCAGGCCGGCGAGTCGCGCATCATGCAGTTCGGGATCAAGTACGACTTCTGAGTTCGGCGCAACGAGATGACGAGGGGCAGGATGATGCGATATTCGTACACAGGCGTACTCGCGGGCGTGATGGGCGCGCTGGTCCTTGCGGCGCTGGCTGCGGCGCAAGGCAATCAGAACGCTGCGGCGCATTCTCCGTGGAAGTACTACCCGGCCGACAGGGCCGTTGGCGACGGCGGCCCTGCGCCGAAGCGCGATCTATCCGGGACATGGGCAGGACCGGACTCCGGCGCCAATGTTCCGGGGGGCAGGGGCAGAGGCAGAGGCAATGCCGAGCCGACGGCACCCCCATTCACGCCATTAGGGCAGCAGATGTTCGCCCGGAACAAGCCGATCGGCAGATTCAGTCCCGGAGGCACCAACGATCCCCACGCCCGGTACTGCGATCCGTTTGGTTTTCCTCAAAACATGACCAACGAGAATCGCGGGATGACGATCGCGATGACGCCGAGCCGCACCTTCATCCTGCTTCAGTACATGGATCTCTGGCGTGAGGTGTGGACCGACGGGCGAACCCTTCCGATCAACGTTGGCGGCAGGGGCAAGGACGTCCTTGATCCGAAGTACAACGGCTACTCGATTGGGCACTGGGAGGACGACTACACCTTCGTCGTGGATACCACCGGGATCGCTCCGGAGACCTGGGTCAACAGGGCCGGCTATCCGCACAGCGTCGACGCGCATGTGCAGGAACGGTTTCACCGGGACAGCAAGAACGATATGACGCTGACGCTCACGATGGACGACCCCAAGCTCTATACCCAACAGTTGCCGATCGGGGAAGTGCATTTCCGCTGGATTCCAAACCAGCAGCTCGACGACTTTACCTGCATCCCGTCCGAGTTGCAGAGGTACTTGAAGGAGATGGGCGACCCGGCCGGCGATCCGACCAAGTTACCCTAGCGAATCAGCTACAAGCATCGCTCGTGGGCGGGGCGGTTGAAAAAAGGCTGGCGTCGGCTCGAAGACCTACCGTGTGAGCGAAGATGCAGCGATTGATGCGCGACGGATGCGATCTCTACAGCCTCCGCCGCGTTTTACAGACTTCGCAGATCACGTCGCTCACAGTCGGCCGGTCGTGAACAGGCGGCGGAGCGGCGTGAAGACCGGCCCAATCAGCGGGCCGGAAAGATCTTCGCCTCCTGATACACGGGCGCAGCTTCAGACGACTTCAGGTAATCGAGCAGCGCCCGCGCCGCCTTCGGGTCCTTCGCACCGGTCCCGATGAAGCCCGTGATGTCGATCGGCGGCGCCGCCGCCGGCGGCAGCGCCCCTACGACGTCCAGCCCGGGATTCCGCATGTCGCTCAGATAGGGGCCGAGCGCGATCTCGGACTCACCCTTCGCGACGGAATCCTGCACGATGCCGCCGGTCGCCACCCATTTGATCTTCGGCTTCAACTGATCGGTGAGCTTCATCTTGTCGAGCGCCAGCAGCACCGCGCCACCGACGCTTCCCTGCTCGGGATCGACCGAGATGATCGATTTCGCATTCAGCAGCGTTTTCTTCACCGCGTCGGCCGTCGAGATGTCCGGCCTTGGCGCGCCCTTCTTCACCGCCAACGCCAGGCGTACCCGCGCCACGACCGTGGCGCTGTTCTTGACGATGTTTCCCGTTTTCAGCGCCTCGGGAAACGGCGCGAACAGGAGCGCGACATCCGGCGCCTTGCCTTCGGCCACCGTCTTTCGCGTGCTGACGCCGGTGCCGTAGATCACGTTGACGTGGGTGCCGGTCTTGGCCTGGTAGTTGGCGACCAGCTTGTTGATGGTTTCCTGGATCGGATTCGGCGACAGCATCGTGATCTCGGTCTGCGCGGACGTGCTGCACGTCAGAGCTGCAAGCAGGCCGGCGGCGACAAACAACGCAACACGCGATTTCATAAGCGATCCTCCCGGTGAACGCGGCGCGATTTGAACATGAATCTTCCCGGATGTATAGTCCACGCGCCCAGCAGCGCGCTGCGCATCCTGAGGAGGAATGATGAATTCGAGAACGTCTTTATTCATGGTCATCTGCATGGCCTGCTGTGCGGGGTTACTGGCGCAGGCGCAGGGACGCGAGGGGCGACAGGGTCGTGGTGAAGGACGTGAAGGACGCGGCGGCGGCCGCGGCGGCCAGGAGACGACGCAGGTTGCCACCGACAAAGTGACGCCTGAGGTTCCAGGCATCGTCAAAGCTGGAACAAAGATCGAGATTATCGCCACCGGTCTTCGCGGCTCCGATGCCGGTGTCGGCCTCGCCGACGGCAGCTTCATCTCCACGGGCAACGGCGGCGTCATCAAGTACGACGCCGACGGGAAGATGATGACGACGCTCGTTGAAGATGCGCAGCAGGCCGCCGGCCTGGCGACCGATTCGAAAGGGCGGATCTACGCGGCGCAGTACACGAAGAAGGTCAGCATTGTGTATCCGAAGGGCAGCGAAGAGACCCTGACGTCGATGTTCGACGGCAAGCCCTACATCAGGCCGAACGACCTCGCCGTCGACAAGAAGGGCGGCGTCTACTTCACCGACTGCTACCAGATCGGCGCACCGCGATCGCCCAACGACCTGCCGCAGGCTGTTTACTACATCACGCCGCAGAAGAAGACGATCAGGGTTGCCGACGATGTGAGGCGGCCGAACGGGATCGTGCTCAGCCCTGACGAGAAGACGCTGTACGTCAACGACTGGGACGCCGACTCACTCGTCGCCTATAGCGTGCAGTCTGACGGCACGCTGAAGAACCGACGCGCGTTCGCCAAGTACGATCTCAAACAGGAAACCGATCACGGCCTGGTGAGCGGCGCCGATGGTCTGTGTATCGACGGCGCCGGCAACACCTTTGCCACCACACCGGCGGGCGTACAGGTGTTCGACGCCAAAGGCAAACACCTGGGCAACATCGACGCGCCGTATGACATGCCGCCACAGAATTGCGGCTTCGCCGGCCCGGGCAAGATGTATCTCTACGTCACCGGGCGTGGCACTATCTGGCGCGTGAAGACGCTGAACGCCGGCGTGAAGAACCGGGGGAAGTAACTAAGAAGTGGAAAAGTTGAAAAGTGGAAAGGTGGAAAAGTAGGTAAGAAGTACAACGAGCTAGTTCGAAGCGATTCGAATCGTTCCAAAACGGTACGGGCATTCAACATGCTCTCTGCATGGCATGCCGCCACGCGACCTTCAGGAGCGGACGCGTCTGTTCGCCTGCGCGATCGTCAACTTTTGTCGAGCGCTGCCGAAAACGGATGAAGCGCAGGAAGAAGGCCGCCAACTTCGACGAGCGGCGACTTCGATGCGCCGGAACTATCGCGCCGCACGGCGCGGCCGCTCACGGGCCGAGTTCGAGGCGAAGCTAGGAATCGTGTACGAAGAATCCGATGAATGTGTTGATTGTCTCGAAGCGTTAAGGGATACGGGTATTAAGCAGGACGACGCGCTGATCCAAGAGGCTCGAGAGCTGGCAAGCATCTTCGCAAAGTCCGTTTCAACGGCCCGCAAAAACACGCACCGCAGCAGAAACTTCCCAAACGGCTAGAAGTTCCACTTCACCACTTCACCACTTCACCACTTCAAAACTTACTTTTCCACTTTTCCACTTCTCTACTTTTCCACTTATTTCCGAGGGACCGCCTTCCCCGTCACCTGGATCCAGTCGATGCGGGAGCCGCCGCCGGATCCGTGACCGGCTCCTCTCATCAGATCGGTAAACCCGATCTCCTCCACCCGGCTCAGGTCCGGGTTGTCCATCCATCGCGCCTCGCGTCCCTCGACTACCTGTGTGATGTCGAGCGTGCGCCAGCGCACATCGCCAATCAGGAATTCCGATTCCACCCAGTCGTTCGACAGACCTGCCGTCTTGTCGCCGATCAGCCATGTCCCATCGGCCAGCTTGATGACGGGCCGCAGCAGATGGAAGCCGCTGATTCTCGTGCGCCACGTCCACATCGACAGACCGGTCAGATCGACGTCGTTGTTCTTGTCCCTGAGCGTGACCAACCAGTTTGACGTGGTGAGCAGCGACATCACGTACGTGATGTCCTTGTTGTACGGCTGAATGACGGTCCGCGTACCCGCCTTGTCGCCATAGAGACGCACTTCGAGATTGGGGTTGGCCACATCGGTTGACGCGATTGGATGCTCCGGCTCCCGCTCGTCGTTCACGTTGGGGACGCTCTTGTCGAACTTCCAGTCTTCGCGGAAGAACAACGGCGGGTAGACCGCGGTCGTTGCGCCGGGTGACTGTTGCGCACCCTGCCCGCCGCGGCCGCCGCCGCGACCGCCGCGGCCTTGTGCCAGGCCATCCGATGCGGCCAGGCACAGACTTAGAAGCGCCAACGTGAACGCAGCTGCCAGAAGCTTCGACATATGTTGACCCTCGGCGTTCATATCAGAAATCGAACTGCACGCTGAACTTGAAGAACCGGGCGATCAGAATCTCCGTCGGCCTCAGCCAGTCGGTATAGGTCGTATTCTCCGTCAGTACGGCGCTCGAATTGAGTGCGTTGTAGATATCGAGATTCGCGCGCGCTTTGGTCCCGGCAAAGTGCAGGAGCTTCGAGATGCGCATATCGACCTGATGGATCCGGTCGCCGTGCAGCGACCCTAACCCGGCGTTGTCGGTCTGGACATACGCGCCCGGCGAGACCAGCTGGATGTCGACCGTCGACGCCGGACCGGCCGCCAGATTCCGTCCGAGCAGCGGTGCGATCTCCGTATTACTCGCCGTATAGACAGCCACTCGGATCGGGCCCGGCTTGGTCTGATAGGTCCCGCTGAACACCACGTCGACCTTCGGAATCGTGTAGGACCCGTATCCCTTCACCAGCGTGTAAAGCGGTTCGGAGCGGTGGCAATACAGCATGCTCGGATTGTCCACCTTGGTCACGACGTCGCAGTTGTCTTCAACACGCCGGCCGGTGCTGAAACCTCCCTGGAAGAACAAGCCGTCGCGCGGCCGTGCGTTCAGACTGACATCGCCGCCATCCCAGTAGTCCCGCTGTTTTCCGTACTTTCGCGACAGCGTCACGAACGGCTGCGCCGGCACACCGAACTTCGCGGGCTTGATGTCGTACCCCTGAATGGAATACCCGCCGCCGTCCGGCAGACGCGGATCCTTTGGCGCGGTGAAGTTGAACGGATCGAAGTCCTGCGGTCCGACGGCCAGATCGTCGACGATGGTGAAGTTCCCGTACCAGCGACGGAAGTAGTTGGCGGCGAGCGATATGCGCGGCAACAATTCCTGCTGGATACCCGTCCCGAACTCCCAGTTGAAGTTGCGTTTGCCGAACCCCGTCAGAGTCTTCGCGTCGTAGGTCAGGTTCGTCACCACGGAACCGAAGTTCGCGTTGGACAAGTCACCGCATTCGCCATTGGCTTTCACATTCTGGAGGTCGCACTGCGGAATGTAGTCGCGGGGGTTGCCGGCGCCGCCGTCGGTCCACGTGCGCGTGGCGCTCGTCACGAGGTTTCGCGCCGGGTTGGCCAGCTGGATGAAGCTGACGTCAGGCCCCATCGCAATGACGTAGCGATTCAGGCTCACCTTGAGCGCCGTCTTGCCGTCGCCGCGCAGGTCGTACGCGGCGCTGAATTTCGGCGACAGGTCGCTCATCGTGCCGATGCCGGGCTGCGCCGGGAATGTGATGTTCCTGGTCGGGGCAAGCGCTGTCGGACCGATGTGCTGCTCCGGATAGTTGTAATTGAAATAGTCGAGCCGCAGTCCGTAGTTCACCGTGAGGTTCTTACGCGTCCATCGATCCTGGGCGTACACCCCGAGATCGAACTTCACGTTCGCCTGCCAGAACCCGAGCGCTCGTTCGGTGATCCGGTTGGGCACCGCGTTTCGCAGCCGATAGCTGACTGGTGAGAAGTCGTATTCGGTCTGATTGAGGTGGCCGCTCCGGTTCGAGCCGCCGAACTTGAACGCGTGCGCACCGGTCACGTACGACAGCGCGCCGCGGAACGTGTACACCCGTTGCTTCTGCACCCGAAATGAATCGGGCGACCGGTATTTCATGCCGGTGTTCTGCTCTTGTACGGGCACCATCCCGCGAGCGAGACCGTCCCACGGCACGCGGTTGCTTTGCGAGTCGAAGAACTGCCCGTTGCCTTCAATCAGCACCCTGGCCGTAAGAGGCAACGTGTAATCGCCGGCGAGCAGGCGCTGGACGGGATAACTTTGACGAGTACCCGCTTCCCACGAGAGCGTGGCGGAGGCGTCGGTCGGGCAGAAGCAATACGTCGTGTTGTACGCAGTGAACCCCACTTTCTGGCGCGGCGTTGCCTGCCAGCTCATGCGGAGCTGCGTATCGGGCTGCTTCTGGTCGTTCCACACCCGCCGGCTTGGATCGGGGTCGTAGGTCCACGCGTTGGGATTATTCGCGTTCTTGTTCCAGAAGAGTCCGGCAACGTAGTCCTGCGTCACGTTGTAGCGCGCTGCGCCGAAAAACCAGATCTTGTCGCGCAGGATAGGACCGCCGAATGCGGGATTGATGTCGTAGTTCGCTTTGATCTTGTTCGGCGCCGCGAGGCCGCGGTTGATCAGGTCCTGAGTAAGGTTGTTGCTTTGCAACGAGCCCGGTGCGTACGCGGCAAACACCACCCCGTGGAACTGGTTGCCACCCTCGCGCAGTGTGTAGTTAGTCCGAACGCCGCCCGCATTGAGCGATGCGTCGTTCGACCCGGAGTCGATCGTGATTTCCTGAAGGCCCATCGGGTTGAGATAGAGCGTGGATGTCGCCGCGCCCGTTCCGAACGACGCCAGCGTCATGCCGTTCAACGTCGTCCCCGCGTCTTCCGATCTGGCGCCGTGCGCCGTCGGGTTGCCCGTCACCTGTTTGGAGCCCGCACCGCCAACGTCCTGACGACGGAAGTCCACGCTCGGGATGAGCACGGCGAGCGATGTTCGATTTGCCGCATTCGGCAACGCATCGAGCACGGCACGATCGAGGACGCGTTCCTGACGGGTGCTCTGCACGTCGACGACAGGCGTCTCACCGGTGACCTTGACGGTTTCTTCGATGCCGCCGACACGCATATCGGCGTTGATGCGCGCCGTGAAGCTGCCCGACAGTTCCACTCCGTCCCGCTGCACGATTGAGAAGCCAGACAGTGTGAACTTCACCGAGTAGACTCCGGGCCGCAGGTTCTCGATTGCGTACTGACCGGTTCCGTCCGTTACGGCGGTCCGGCTTTTTTCTATGAGTGCTGGACTTGACGCTTCGACGGTGACACCCGGAAGCACGGCTCCGGATGCATCCCTGACGACGCCGCTGATCGTCGCCTGCGCGGACGCGACGACGGGAAGTAACAGTAAGAAGACGAACGCGAAAGCCGCTGCGATCCTGCCGATTGTCAGCACGGCTACCCTCCGTATAACCAGTTCCCGCGAAATTGAGATAAGCCCAGATGATGACCCGAGCGCGAACGCACGGAGAGTATCTCATCTCCGTGCGTTGCGTCGGCTGGGATCTTCGTGGACGACTAGAAGTCGAACTGGACGCTGAACTTGACGAAGCGGGCGATCAGGATCTCGGTCGGGCGCTGCCAGTCGCCGAACGCGTCATTCTGATCGAGCACCGCGCTCGAGTTGAGTGCGTTGTAGATGTCCATGTTGGCGCGCGCGCGCGTCCCGCCGAAGCGCAGCAGCTTCGAAAAGCGGAAATCGACCTGATGCAGCCGGTCGCCATGTACCTGGCCCGATCCGCCGTTGGTCGTCGTGTACGGGCCTGGCGCCAGCAGATGGACGTCCACGTTCGGTGCGTTGCCGGCGAGTGGGCGGCCGAGGCTCGGCTGCACCTCCGCGTTGGTCGCGGTGTAGATGGCAAGCACCAATGGACCGGGTTTGGTCTGATACGTTCCGCTCACTTGGACGTCGATGCGAGGCACGGTGTAGGAGCCGTAGCCTTTGACCATCACGAGGTCCGACAGCTTCTCCTCGCGGTGGCAGTAGAGCAGATTGGGATTGTCCACCTTGCCGACGACGTCGCAGTTGTCTTCCACGCGACGCCCCGTGCTCATTCCGCCCTGGAAGAACAGTCCCTCGCGCGGCCGCGCGTTGATGGTCGCATCCACGCCATCCCAGTAGTCCCGCTGCTTGCCGTACTTGCGCGACAGCGTTACGAACGGCTGTGCCGCCACGCCGAACTTCGCCGGCTTGATGTCGTAGCCAACGACCGGGTAGCCGCCGCCATTCGGCAGCCGCGGATCCTTCGGCGCGGTGATCGTGAACTTGTCGAAGTCGGCCGGGCCGACGGCGAGATCGTCAACGAGGACGAAGTTGCCGTACCACCGCCGGAAGTAGGTGAAGTCAGCGGAGACGCGCGGCACCAGTTCCCGCTGCACGCCCGCCGAAAATTCCCAGTTGAAGTTCCGCTTGCCCCACCCTGTCAGCATGTCCTTGTCGTAGGTGAGGTTGGTGACGACGGTGCCGAAGTTGGCGTTCGACAGCGGTCCGCACTCTCCGTTCGAATTCACGTTCAGCAGATCGCAGTCGGGAACGAAGTTACTCCTTCGAGGATCTCCGACGGGGAACGTCGTGTCCGTCCAGGTGCGTGTAGCGCTGGTGACGAGATTGCGCGAGGGATTCGCAAGCTGGATGAAGCTGACGTCAGGTCCCATGGCCAGCACGTAGCGGTTGAGACTCACCTTCACCGCGGTCTTCCCGTCGCCGAACAGATCGTAGGCAGCCCCAAGCCTCGGCGAGATGTCATGCAGCGCGCCGAGGCCCGGCTGCGCCGGGAACGTAATGTCGCGGTTGGGGGCAAGCGTCGTCGGGCCAATGTGTTGAGCGGGGTAGCTGCTGGCGAAATAGTCGTAGCGCAGACCGTAGTTCAGCGTCAGCTTGCTGCGCGTCCAGCGATCCTGGGCGAACAGGCCGAGATCGGCATCGACATTGGCTCTCCAGGTCCCGAGCGCGCGCTCGGTGATGCGGTTCGGCACGCCGTTTCGCAGCGTGTAGCTGACTGGCGACAGGTCGTATTCACGCTGACCGAGATCGCCGAACTTGTTCGAGCCTCCAACCTTGATCGCATGCGCTCCGGTCACGTACGAGAACGCGCCGCGGATGTTATAGACGCTCTGGTCCTGGACGCGATAGGAGTCGGCGGCGCGGTAGCGCATGCCGGTGTTTTGTTCGCGTACCGGGATCATCCCCTGCGCGAGGCCGCTCCAGGGGATGCGATTGCTCTGCGACTTGTAGATCATGCCCTGCGCTTCAATGAGCATCCGGCTGGTGAGCGGCAGTGCCCAGTCGCCCGTGACGAGCCGCTGGAAGGGGTACTCCGCGCGCTGACCCGCTTCCCACGACAGCGTCAGCGACGCGTCGGTCGGACAGAAGCAGTAGCTGGTGTTGTAGTAGGTGCCGCCAACTTTATTCCGCGGGGTCGCCTGCCAGCTGACGCGTACTTGCTCGTCGGGCTGTTTCTGCTCATTCCAAACGCGGCGGCTCTTGTCGGGTTCGTAGGTCCACGCGTTCGGGTTGTTGGTGTTCTTGTTCCAGTAGAGGCCCGCGACGTAGTCAGCGGTGACGTTGTAGCGTGCGGCGCCGAAGAACCAGATCTTGTCGTGGAGGATCGGGCCGCCGAACGCCGGGTTGATATCCCAGTTCGCCTTGATCTTATTCGGCTCGGTGAGCCCGCGCGCGATCAGCGATGAAGTCAGGTTGTCGCTCTGAAACTTGCCCGGCGCATACGCCCCGAAGACGACGCCGTGGAATGTGTTACCGCCTTCACGGAGGGTGTAATTGGTGCGCACGCCGCCGGCGTGCAGCTCCGCGTCGTTGGAACCGGTGTCGATGGTCATTTCCTGAATGCCCATCGGGTTCATGAAGATCGTCGCGGTCGCGGCGCCGGTTCCGAACGACGCAATCGACATCCCGTTCAATGTCGTGCCGGCATCCTCGGATCTCGCGCCGTGCGCCACCATGTTGCCCGTAACGGCGCGGACACCGGCGCCGCCCACGTCCTGACGGCGGAAGTCGACGCTCGGAATCAGCACGCCGAGCGCCGTTCGAAGCCCGGCATTCGGCAGCGCATCCAGCACCGCGCGATCCAGCACACGTTCCTGCTGCGTGCTCTGCACGTCGACCACGGGCGTCTCGCCGGTGACCTTGATGGTTTCCTCGAGGCCGCCCACGCGCATGTCGACATTGATGCGGGCGGTAAAGTTGCCGGACAGCTCGACGCCCTCGCGTTCGACCGCGGCGAAACCGGCAAGCGTGAACTTGACGGTGTAGAGGCCGGGCCGCAGATTCTCGATCGCGTACTGGCCGGTGCCGTCGGTTACGGCCGTCCGAACCTTCTCAATAAGTACGGGACTGGACGCTTCCACGGTGACACCAGGAAGCACTGCGCCTGACGCGTCCTTGACGATGCCGCTGATCGTTGCCTGCGCGGATGCTACGACCGGCAGCAACAACACGAATCCGAACGCCGCGACAACCTTGCCGATTCTCAGCACGGCTTCTCCTCCGTTCCTGTATCCCTGGTGATTTCGCTTCTCTCTCTACTTGCCCCGGCTCGTGATGCCCGCGGCCAGCAGCTGCACGCGGTAGATCGCATTGGCCCCGACGGTGTACAGCCATTTTCTATCGGGACCCGCGAAGGTGAGGTTCTGCGGCTTCTCGAGCCGGTTCTGCTCGGCACCCCAGAGGCCGATGGGAATCGCGCCGAGGTACTCGCCCTTCGGACTGAACACCTCGACGCCGGCGTTGGTCGCCGTATAGATGCGGCCGTCGTCGTCAATCGCGATCCCGTCCGCGCCGTTGTCCTCGGCGATCTTCGGATCGGCGTGGCCCGGAATCGTGATGCTCTTGTATTTGCCGAAGTTGCGCTGATTCTTCAGCGATCCGTCTGCCTGCACGTCGAAGGCGAGCAGGTACTCGCCATCCTTATGATTCGCGTAGAGCGTCTTCTCATCCTTGCTGAGGATGACGCCGTTCATGTTCTTCATGTCCACGACCTTCTTCACCGGGCGGCCCGGCCGAAGGAAGTAGATGCCCTGCGTGTCGGTGAAGTAGATGTCGTCCTTCGTGCTGACGACGAGATCGTTCAGCGCGTTGAACGGCTTGCCATCCACGTTGTCGGCGAGCGTCGCCACGGCGGCTGGCGGGTAGATCGCCGCGACCTTCTCGCCGCCGGCGCGGGGACGCAGCACTGCGATCAACCGGCCCTTCGAATCCCATCCAAGGCCGTTGGCGCCTTCCGCGCTCTCGACGAAGGACGATCGGTTGCCGTTCAGATCGACCTTCGAAATGTGAAAGATGTTCCTCTCGGTCCAGAGGATGCCGCTGCCGTCGAGCATGCGGACGGGCCCTTCGGTCCCCTCGACGGGATACGCGACCAGCTCGATGTGCGTGCCGGCGGCAACGACGCCCGGGATCGCCGGAGCGACGACATCCTTCGGAGGCGTCAGTGGCGCCTGGCCGCCGCCGCGGCCCCCACGTCCGCCGCCGCCGCGACCACCCTGCGCGCCGCCGCGGCCGCCTTCCGCGCCGCCGCCCTGGTCCGCGAGAAACGCGCTGACGTCTTCGATCTCCGTCGGCATGATCTGCGCGCCGCGGCTGATCATGAAGTAGACGAGATCTTTCCACTGCTCCGGGGTCTGCTTGTGGACCTGGAGCATCCTGCCGAGCGTGGTGTGGCACGTCGTGCAGACCTGCGCGACCACCTGACGGCCATGCTCGACGCGCGCGGACTGGTCGGTCTGCGCGCTGACGGAGACGGATACCCACATCGCGAACATCGCGACGGCGAACGGAACGACACGGTTACCCATTGACCCTCTTCTTACGGATTTCGGCGATCGAGTGCTTCTGATACCAGGTGGGCTGACTGATGGGCGCGCCATCGACCGCGACGTCCACGTCCAGCACCACCGCCTTGCCGTCGCGCATGCTGCGCAGGCAGCGCTGCAGCGCGGGCCCGAGCTCGGCGGCGCGCGTTACCTTCTCGCCTTTCAGCCCATAGGCTTCCGCAATCTTCGTGTATTCGACATTCGGGTCGCCGAGATACCCGTTGAAATCCTTCCCCGCCTCGTAGAACGTGCCGCCATTGAGCATGTTGCGCGCGCGGCTCTCGTTGTACGTATGGTTGTTCATGATGACGATGAGCATCGGCGCCTCGTAGCGCGCAATGCTCCACAGCGTCTCCGACTGGTTGAAGAGGAACCCGCCGTCGCCCTGGAGGGCGACGACTTGCCGATCCGGCATGGCGAGATTGACGCCGAACGCGGCGGCCATGCCCCACCCGAGCGCGTCGCCCTTCGTGCGGCCGATCCGCTGCTTGTTCGTCCCGCCGAGCGACAGCTGCCGGTAGATTTTGTAGTACTGGGTTCCCAGCTCCGGAACGATCACCGCATCCTTGTCGAGCACCTTCTCCAGCTCGAACCCGACGCGCTCCCAGGTGATAGGACTGGCGTCGAAGTTCGCGCGCAGCGCCATTTCGCGCGACTGCTTCAGGCTGCTCGTCAGCGCCGAAACCTGTGCGAGCCGCGCCGATCGAATCCTGGCAATGCGATCCTTCGTCGCCACCGCGTCGACGGCATCGGACAGATCGCGGATGGCGGCGCGCAGGTCGGAAAGAATCGTCACGTCCGGAGCAAAAGATCGTCCCAGCGCCTGCGGATCGTGGCTGATGTGCACCAGCCGGCGCGGACCGCTGGCGGTCAGGCCGCGTTCATCTTCACGGCCGGCGGTAAAACTCTCGCCAAAACTGATCAACAAGTCCTGCTTGCGCGGATAGCGCTGCGCCTGCAGCTCCCCAACGAATAACGGATGGTCGTTGGGAAAATTCGCGTACAGGCTGTGCATCGTCTCCGCCACAGGAACGGAGAGCTTCTCGGCTAACGCAAGCATCTCGGCCTGCGCGCCTTCGATGCCGACTTGGGAGCCAACGACGAAGAACGGGTTCTCGGCTTCGATCAGCCACCGCGCGAGCGTCTCGATCGCATCGGCCGGCGCGCGTGAGCGCGCGCGCATCGTCGCGAGATCGACCGGATGGATGGGCGCCTCGACTTTCTCGCCGCCGGCGCCAAAGAGAAGCGTCACCGGCCCGCTTGGCGGTCCAAATGCGAACTTCATGGCGAGGCGCAGGGTGTCCGTCACGTCCTCGGAATCGAGGTCGCCTCTCCAGGTCGTGAACGGCTCGGTCGGTCCGAGCGTGTTGTCCCACGACTCGAAGCTGTCCTTCCCCTGCTCGCCCTGGCCGCCTGAAAACGTCAGCAGCAACGGCACGCGATCCTTCCAGGCGTTGTAGGTGTTGCTCAACGCATTCGGGATGCCGACGTGGCTGCCGAAGAAGAACCCGAGATTGCGGCTTGCCATCGTGTAGCCCGCCGCCGCGGCAACGGCCTGCCCCTCGTGCGTCATATTGATGACCTGCACGTCGCCGGCCGCGTAGATCGCTTCCCAGAAGGGAACGAACCCGCTGGTGTTGGTGTGGAAGAGGGTGCGGACGCCGGCGGCCCTAAGTTGCGCCACGACCGCACCGGCAGCCGTCCCTTTGAAGACTTCCGCCGCGCGTGGCGGCGCTGCCGTGTCCTGACGCGGAGCGGTTCCCTGCGGCGCCGCGGCCGCGTCCTGGCCGATGCCGAACGCGAACCCCGTCGCCGCGGTCGCAGCGAGAAAATCTCTCCGCGAAGCCTTCGGCATTGGGCTCACCTAGTACGCGATTCGGGCATGACTGTCAACAGGGAAACAGGGTATTCTGACCGGCATGCGACAGGCATTGATCGGCGCGATGGTCGCGCTTTCGGCGGTGGTAATCGTCTCCGCGCAGGCACGTTCGCCATGGATCTATTACCCGCTCGACACGGCTCAGGGCGACGGCGGTCCCGCGCCGAAGCGCGATCTGTCCGGGACGTGGGCGGGGCCGGGGTCGACCGATGCGATTCCGCGCGGGGCCAATGCCGAACGGCCGTCGTTGACGCCGCTCGGACAGCAGGTGCTGAGCCAGCGAAAGCCAATTGGCCGGTACGGTCCGGCAGGCACCAACGATCCAACGGCGCGCTACTGCGACCCGCTCGGCTTCCCCTTGGATTTTATCTATCAGAATCGAGCGATGTCGGTCGCCACGATGCCGAACCGCGTCGTGTTCCTGCATCAGTTCGGCGGGTTCTGGCGCGAGGTATGGACGGATGGGCGTTCGCTGCCGACCAAGGTGGGCGGAGACGATCGCGATTCACTCGATCCCACCTACATGGGCTACTCGGTCGGCCATTGGGAAGATGACTACAACTTCGTCATCGACACCACCGGGCTCGACGAGAGGACCTGGCTGCTGCGCGACGGGACGCCGCATTCCGTCATGGCGCACGTGCAGGAGCGCTGGACCCGCGTCGATCACAACACCATGAAAGTGTCGATGACGATCGACGACCCGAAGATGTTCACCAAGCCGTTTTCGCTGGGCACCTACTTTTACCGCTGGGTGCCGAACCAGAAAATCAATGAGTGGCTGTGCGTGCCGTCGGAAACGCTGAAGTACCTGCAGGAGCAGGGCGACCCGGCGGGCAGCTATCCGAATGCCGAGCCGCAGCGCCTGGGCGGCGGCGGCCGCCGTTGAGGAGGACGAGGATGAGAGGCCGAACCTTCGGTTGGATGATCACCGCACTTGTGGCGATGGCGGTTCCGCTCGCGGCGCATCATGGCGATGCGGCGTATGCGGACAAGCCGATGGAAATGAAAGGGTGCGTGGTCACCGAATTCGACTGGATGAACCCGCATTCGCTCATCAAGTTCGACTACAAAACCGCTTCGGGCGAGCTGCAGCATTGGACGATGGAGATCGGGAGTCCGCCGTCGATGGCGCTGCTGGGCTGGAGCCGCACGACATTGCGCGCCGGCGACGTGATTACGGCGTACGTGTATCAGTCGAAGAGCGGCGTGCTGGTAGGACGGACGAACAAGGTGATCCTGGCGGACGGCACCGTGCT
>Ga0310811_10001281_pt1 | contig 32094 bp, 23 predicted proteins | sample YCmetagenome_FD_207642 | JGI IMG/M metagenome (GOLD analysis project Ga0310811, IMG submission 207642) | Soil microbial communities from experimental microcosm in Duke University, North Carolina, United States - YC | ecosystem: Engineered > Artificial ecosystem > Soil microcosm > Unclassified ...
CGAGGCCTCGATCATCCTGCTGGACAACAAGTCCGGCCTGCTCCCGCTCTCGCAGGCGGGGGACGTGCGCGAGATCGCGGTCGTCGGCCCGCTCGCGGACGAACCGGCGGCGATGCTCGGCTGCTATTCGTTCCCTGCGCACGTAGGCCCGCAGCATCCTGATACGCCGGTGGGCGTGCGCATCCCGAGCGTGCTCGAGGCGTTGCGCGAGGAACTGCCGGGAGTCACGATCACCTCCGCCCGAGGCTGCGAGATCATCGGCACCGGCGGCGACCCCGACGAGTTCGCGCGCGCGGCCGCGACGGCCGTCGCCGCGGACGTGTGCATCGCAGTGGTCGGAGACCGCTCCGGCCTGTTCGGCCGCGGCACCAGCGGCGAGGGCTGCGACGCGCCCGACCTGAACCTGCCCGGCGGGCAAGGGGAACTGCTCGAGGAACTGCTGGCCGGCGACACCCCGGTCATCATCGTCCTGATGACCGGCCGGCCGTACGCGCTCGGCCGGTACGCGGACCGGGCCGCGGCCGTGGTCCAGGCGTTCTTCCCGGGCGAGGAGGGCGGGCCCGCGGTGGCGGGCGTGCTCGCCGGCCGGGTCAACCCGGCGGGCCGGCTGCCGGTGAGCGTGCCGCGTTCCGAGGGCGGGCAGCCGTGGACGTACCTTCAGCCGCGGCTCGGCCTGCTGAGCTCGGTCAGCAGCATCGATCCGACGCCGCTGTACCCGTTCGGCCACGGACTCGGTTATACGCAGTTCGAGTGGGAGGACTTCGCCGCCTCCGCCGTCGAGATGCCGGTGGACGGCGAGTTCGAGATCGAACTCACCGTGCGCAACGTCGGTGCACGCGCCGGCAGCGACGTCGTCCAGCTCTATCTGCACGACCCGGTGGCGCAGACGACGCGCCCGTGGGCCAGGCTGATCGGCTTCGCCAAGGTGACGCTGGAACCGGGTGAGGCGCGCCGGGTCCGGTTCACCGGCCACGCCGACCTCACCGCGTTCACCGGCCGCGCCGGCAAGCGCATCGTCGAGCCCGGGGACATCGAGCTCTGGCTCGCCGCTTCCGCGAGCTTGGACGCGGTGCGGCACAAGGCGGGCATCCGCCTGGTCGGCGCCGTGCGCGAACTGACGGGGCTGGGCGGCGGGGACGCCGAGGTGCCGTGCCGGATCGCCTGCGACGCCGCGATCCTTCCCGTCTGATCGACGGAGAGGAGGGGCTGGCGGGCTGCGGTGCGCCCTGGCGCGACACGCCCGGGCGCACCGCGGGCTTGCATGTTTGTGCAGTGAGGTGCATATAATTCTGACGTGTCCAAGGTACTCACCTCCCTGCCTGTCGGTGAACGTGTCGGCATCGCCTTCTCCGGCGGCCTCGACACGTCGGTTGCGGTCGCGTGGATGCGCGAGAAGGGCGCCGTGCCCTGCGCCTACACCGCCGACATCGGCCAGTATGACGAATCCGACATCGCCTCCGTGCCAGGCCGCGCCACCGAATACGGCGCGGAGCTGGCCCGCCTCGTCGACTGCCGGGAGGCGCTGGTGGAGGAGGGGCTCGCGGCGTTGTCCTGCGGCGCCTTCCACATCCGCTCCGGCGGCCGCACCTACTTCAACACCACCCCGCTCGGCCGCGCGGTGACCGGCACCCTGCTGGTGCGCGCCATGCTCGAGGACGGCGTGCAGATCTGGGGCGACGGGTCCACCTACAAGGGCAACGACATCGAGCGCTTCTACCGCTACGGGCTGCTCGCCAACCCCTCCCTGCGCGTCTACAAGCCATGGCTCGACGCGGACTTCGTCGGCGAGCTCGGCGGCCGCACCGAGATGTCGGAGTGGCTGAGCACCCGTGCGCTGCCCTACCGCGCGAGCAAGGAGAAGGCGTACTCGACGGACGCCAACATCTGGGGCGCGACGCACGAGGCGAAGTCGCTCGAGCACCTCGACACCGGCATCGAGATCGTCGAGCCGATCATGGGCGTGCGCTTCTGGGACCCGGCCGTGGAGATCGCCGCCGAGGACGTGACGATCGGCTTCGAGCAGGGCCGGCCGGTCACGATCAACGGCAAGAGCTTCGGCTCGGCGGTGGAGCTGGTGCGCGAGGCCAACGCCGTCGGCGGACGGCACGGCCTCGGCATGTCGGACCAGATCGAGAACCGGATCATCGAGGCCAAGAGCCGCGGCATCTACGAGGCGCCCGGCATGGCCCTGCTGCACGCCGCGTACGAGCGTCTGGTCAACGCGATCCACAACGAGGACACGGTCGCGAGCTACCACACCGAGGGCCGCCGCCTCGGCCGGCTGCTCTACGAGGGCCGCTGGCTGGACCCGCAGGCGCTGATGGTCCGCGAGTCGCTGCAGCGCTGGGTCGGCATGGCGATCACCGGCGAGGTGACCCTGCGGCTGCGCCGCGGCGAGGACTACTCGATCCTCGACACCACCGGCCCCGCGTTCAGCTACCACCCCGACAAGCTCTCGATGGAGCGCACCGAGGACGCGGCGTTCGGCCCGGTCGACCGCATCGGTCAGCTGACGATGCGCAACCTGGACATCGCGGACTCCCGCGCGAAGCTCGAGCAGTACGCCGGCCTCGGCATGGTCGGCACCGCGCACGAGGCGCTGACCGGGACCGGGTCCGCTTCCGGGCAGCACAGCACCGTCCCCACCGGGCTGATCGGCGTCATGTCCGAGGGCGGCGCCGAGGCGATCACGGAGAACGCCGCGCCATCCGCGAACGACGAGCTGCTCGACCGCGCCGCGATCGAGTCCGGCACGGACTGAGCCGCGCGAACCTGCGCGGAGCGGCGTCGACTCCCATCGAGTCGCGTGGAGCTGCGGGCGTCAGGCGGCGGTCCTCGAGCCGCCGCCGGTCCACTGATACAGCTGCTGAGGTCGCCCGGCGCCGCCGTACACCGGCGTGCGCACAGCGAGGCGCTGGGTGACGAGGTACTCCAGGTACCTCCGCGCCGTCTGCACCGAAACGCCCACGCCACTCGCGACCAACGCCGCCGACAGGCCGGCGTCGCCCCGCTTGAGCAGCTCGATCACCGCGCCGAGCGTCGCCTCCGTGAGCCCCTTCGGCAGGGCGTCGTGCGCCGGATTCTCGTGCAGGGCGGCCAAGGCACGGTCGACGTCCGTCTGCGCCAGTTGCTGCGGAGCCTGCGCGGCCCGGCGCCGGTACTCGGCGTACGCCTGCAGCTTGTCCTGAAAGGAGGCGAACGCGAAGGGCTTGAGCAGGTACTGCACCACGCCGAGCGAGACCGCCGCGCGGACGGTCGCCAGGTCCCGCGCCGAGGTGACGGCGATGACGTCGACCCCGCTGCCGTGTGCCCGCAACGTGCGGCACAGCTCGATGCCGTTGAGGTCGGGCAGATTCACGTCCAGCAGCAGCACGTCCACCGGCCGCGTCGCGACCAACCGCAGCGCGTCGGTGCCCAGGTGTGCGACCCCTGTGACCGCGAAGCCGGGCACCCGCTCGGTGAACGCCCGATGCGCCTCGGCGAGCACCGGATCGTCCTCGACGATCAGTGTATTGATCAGCGTGGGGGTCGGCGTGCTCAGCGGAGCGTTCCTCGGGGTGCTGGTCGGCGTGTTGATCGGCGCGTCGGCGGGCGGCTCGGTCATCGCCGGGCCTTCGCGTGCCCGCCCGACACCTGGGCGGGAACTCTCGCCGCCCCCGCCGGGAGGCGCACGGTGACGGCGGCGCCGCCCAGCAAGGCATCCGCGGTCACGTCGATGGCGCCGCCGTTCCCGTGCACGGCACGGCGCACCAGCGCGAGGCCGATGCCGTGACCGGCCTCGTTCTTCGACGTCCAGCCGCGGGTGAAGATCTCGCCGACGAGCTCCGGCTCGATGCCCGCGCCGCTGTCCGCCACGCGCACGACGAATTCGCCCCAGCGACCGCCGACACCCTCCGATGCAGCGCCTTCCGACGCGGTGCCCTCCGCCGTGCCCTTCTTCGCCGCACCGCCCTCCTTCGCAGCGCCTTCTTTCGCAGTGCCTTCTTTCGCAGTGCCCTCTTTCGCAGTGCACAGACTCACCGCGACGCGGTGCGGCGCGGGCGAGGCGGCCGCGGCGTCGACCGCGTTGTCGATCAGGTTGCCCAGGATCGTGATCAGGTCGCGTGTCGGAACCGGCAGGTCGTGCGCGGCCGTGTCCTCGCCGATGGTGACCTCGACCCCGCGTTCGGCGGCCTGCGAGATCTTGCCGAGCAGCAGCGCCGCGACCGCCTCGTCGCCGACCGCGGTGAGCAGCCGGTCGATCAGGCCCTGCGACGCGGCGAGTTCCGTGGTCGCGAAGCGCACCGCGTCCTGCGGCCGGCCGAGCTCGATCAGCGTGACGACGGTGTGCAGCCGGTTCGCCGCCTCATGAGCGCTCGCCGACAGGGCGTCGGCGAACGCCCGCGCCGAGTCCAGTTCGCCGGCGAGCGCGCGCAGTTCGGTGTGGTCCCGCAGCGTGACGACGGTGCCGAGTTCGCGTCCGTCGCGCACCGCCCTCGACTGGTTGACCGCGAGCACCCGGGTGCCCGCGAGGTGCGTCTCGTCGTGCGCGTCGCGGCCGGTCGCGTGCAGGGCGGCGAGCGCGGGCTCGAGGTCGAGGTCGGCCACGGCCATCCCGGTCGGGTCGGCCGCGGGCGCCGCCACACCCGCGCCGCCACCGAGATCCAGCAGCCGGAGCGCCTCGTCGTTCGCCAGCAGGACCCTGTGTCGACGGTCGAGCACGAGCAGCCCTTCGTGCATCGCATGCAGCACCGCGTCGTGGTGCTCGTACAGCCGCGTGATCTCCTGCGGCCCCAGGCCCAGCGTCTGCTTGCGCAGCCTGCGCGAGAGCGCCCACGAGCCGAGGCCGACCAGTGCCACCGCGCCGAGGGCGATGGCGAGAATCAGCGGCATCTGGCGGCTCGCGAGCGTCGAGAGCTGATCCAGCGTGATGCCGACCGAGACCAGGCCGACGATCGCATGATCCCCGCGGGCGTAGATCGGGGCGACGGAGCGTACGGACGGGCCGAGCGTGCCCGTGTACACCTCGCTGAACGGGTGCCCGGCCAGCGCCTCCGCGGTGTTGCCGAGGTAGTGCTTGCCGATCTCGTCCGGGTTCGGGTGCGTGTAGCGGATGCCGCTCGGGCTCATCACGACGATGAAGTCGACCGACGTCTGCTGCTGGATGCCCAGCATCGTGCCCTGCAACCGCGTCGCCGGATCGGCGCTCTGCACGGCGGCCGCGGTGCCGGGGGCGGCGGCGACGGTCTCGGCCAGGGCGAGCGTCTCGGCGCGGGCATGGTCGAAATCGGAGCTGCGCGCCTGCGCGACGGCCGCGAAGACCCCGGCCGCGGTCAGCAGCACGGCCACCGTGAGCTGCAGCAACAGGACCTGTTTGGCGATGCTCAGACGCGCGGCGCGGCCGGCTGTCGACCGGCGCAGCAGGCGGAGCGGCGTCACACGCATCCGGACAGTGTGGCATCGCGGCCCGGCTCTGCCCAGCCCCACGTCACAGCCGATGCGCGTAATGCGCGTAATGCTGACCGGCCCGGCATCTCTGGGCCACAGTCTCAGCACCGGGCGGCAACGTGGCCGGCCCGGTGCCGCCATCCCGCGGCCCGCCCCCGCCGGTCATCTCATCCGCCCACGCGGCGGTGGCCGGCCCGGAGATCTCGGGAGTCCGCTACTCATGTCCTCGAACCCGGCATCGGCCGCCCCGCCCCCCGCCTCCCCGCCCGTGCCAGCGTCGTCCGGAGGGGCGGCCGGGGCCGAGCGCCGATCCTCCGCCTGGTACCGCCAACTCTACGTCTGGGTCCTCGTCGGCATCGCGGCCGGCATCGTGGTCGGCGCGGCCTGGCCACACACGGGCGCGGACCTGCAGCCGCTCGGCAGCGTCTTCGTGTCCATGATCACAATGGTGGTCGGGCCGATCATCTTCGTCACCGTCGTCGGCGGCATCGCCGGGGTCGACGACCTGCGCAAGGTCGGCCGGATCGGCGTCAAGTCGCTCGTCTACTTCGAGGGCATGACCACGGTCGCGCTCGTCCTCGGCCTGCTCGCCATGGATCTGCTGCACCCGGGCAGCTCCGTGCACGCCGACCCGGCCTCGCTCAAGCTCACCGGCGACGCGGCGAACTACGCGGCCCAGGGCAAGGCGCAGGGCTTCTGGTCGATCCTCACCGAGATCGTGCCGCCGAGCGCGCTCGGCGCGTTCGGCTCCACCGGCAGCGACCTGCAGGTGGTGTTCTTCTCCGTGCTCTTCGGCGTCGCGATCAAGCTGGTCGGCGAGCCTGCCCGCGGCGTCGCCGTCGGAGTGGAGAAGCTCGGCACCGTCTTCTTCGCCCTATTGCGCATCATCATGTACGCGGCTCCGGTCGGCGCTTTCGGCGCGATGGCGTTCACCGTCGGGAAGTACGGCGTGCACACGCTCACCAGCCTCGGCTCGCTCATCGGCCTGATGTACGGCACCAGCGCGCTGTTCGTGGTGCTGTGCCTGGGCGCGGTGTGCGCGGTCTTCCGACTCAATATCCTGTTTCTGCTGCGCTACATCAAGGACGAGCTGCTGATCGTGCTCGGCACCTCGTCCAGTGAGACGGTGCTGCCGCGGCTGATGCGCAAGATCGAGCGCGCCGGTGTGCCGGAGGACGTCGTGGGTCTGACCGTGCCGACGGGCTACTCGTTCAACCTGGACGGTACGTGCATCTACCTGACTCTCGCAGCGCTCTTCGTCGCCCAGGCCACCGGCACGCACCTCTCGCTCGCCCAGCAGCTCGGAATTCTGGCCATTCTGCTGCTCACCTCGAAGGGGGCGGCGGGTGTGACCGGCTCGGGCTTCATCGTGCTGGCGGCCACGCTCGCGTCCGTCGGCTCGATCCCGGTGGCCGGCATCATGCTGATCTTCGGCATCGACCGGTTCATGTCCACCTGCCGCGCGTTGACGAACGCCTGCGGCAACGCGGTCGGCTCCTTCGTCGTCGCGGCGTGGGAGGGGGTGCTCGACCGGGATCGCGCCCGCGCGGTGCTCAGCGGACGCACCGAGGTGCCGACGGCCGCGGACGGCACGGCCACACCCGCGCTCGGAGTCTGAGCCGCACCCGGCCGTCCCTCCTCTTTACACGCCCGGCCCCGCACGTCAGACTACAGATCTCCACCTGAAGGAGGCAGGCGGACATGGAGCTCGCCGCGTGGATGACGACGCCGGACGCCTCGGCGTTGCTGGCTCCGCTCGCAGTCTCCGTCCGCCGGTCCGCCGCCTCAGCCGCCTCCGCTGCGAGCACCGCAGCGGGGGTGGAGATCACCGTGGACGACGCGCGGGGCCGGCAGACCTTTCTCGGTTGCGGCGCTTCGCTCACCGAGTCCTCTGCCTCGCTTCTCGCCCGGCTACCTGCCGTCGAGTGCGAGGCCGCGCTCATGCGGCTGTTCTCCCCGCGCGGGCATCGGACTCAGTGTGCTGCGTCAGCCGGTCGGGTCCTCGGCGTTCGTGGCTGGAACCCACTACTACACGTACGACGACATGCCGTCCGGCCAGACGGACTTCGAACTCGAACACTTCAGCATCCAGCACGACGAGGCCGAGATTCTGCCGTTGCTGCGCCGCGCCCGCGCCATCAACCCCGAGCTGAAGATCATCGGCACGCCGTGGAGCGCTCCGGCCTGGATGAAGACCAACGGGTCGCTGGTCGGTGGCGAGTTGATCGACGCGCCGCGCTACTACGATGTCTACGCCCGCTACCTCACCGCGTTCGTGCGCGCGTGCTCGGCGGCCGGTGTGCCGGTGCACGCGCTGACGCTGCAGAACGAGCCACAGAACCGGAACCCGGACGTGCCCGGCATGCACCTCGGCGTCGCGCAGGCCAGACGTCTGATTCAGGCGCTCGGACCCACGCTGCGGAGCCACGGTCTCGACACCCGCGTTCTCGGCTACGACCACAACTGGGCGATGCACCCGGACGACCTCGCCGCCGTCCCGCCGGGCGAAGGGATCGAGGTGGACTATCCGTCCGCGCTGCTCGACGACCCGGAGACGGCGCCGTGGCTCGCTGGCACCGCATTCCATTGCTACTTCGGCGATCCGAGTGCACAGAGCGTGTTGCACGAGCGCTTCCCGGACAAGGACATCTACTTCACCGAATGTTCCGGCTCGCGCGGTTCGGCGGATTCGGATGCCAAAGCGTTCTCCGACACGTTGCGCTGGCATGCCCGCAACGTCGTCATCGGCGCGACGCGCCACTGGGCGCGGACGGTGGTGACCTGGAACCTCGCGCTCGATCCGAGCGGCGGCCCGCACGCCAACGGATACACCGACTTCTCCGGGCTGGTCACCGTCGAGGACGACGGCCGGATCATCCCGAACGCCGAGTACTACGCGCTCGCGCACCTGTCCCGGTTCGTGCGGCCGGGCGCGCTGTGCGTGGACAGCGCGGCGGCGGGGGAGGGGAGCGTTGACGTGCTGAACGTCGCCTTCCGCAATCCCGACGGAGGATTAGTCGTACTCGTACACAGCCAGGGCGAGAGCGACCGGCGCGTGAATGTGCGCTCGGCCGCCCTGACACTGCCGCCGGGCTCCCTGGTCACGCTCACGCTTCCAGGCTCGGCTTAACGCCCCGCACCCGGCGCGCCGGTCGCCGGTCGCCGGCTGCCGGTCACCTGGGTGCCGCGGTCTGCCGGATGGCGGTGGCCACCGCGCCGAGCAGTTCGGCGCGTGCGCCCAGGCGTCCGGCCAGCACCTCGACGGCACCCGCGCCGGCCTGTCCGGCGTGCCGGTCGATGGACTCGCGCACGCCGGCGACCAGCGGTTCGCCGGCCGAGCCGAGCTCCCCGCCGAGCACCACCGCGGCCGGATTCAGGCAGTTGATGAGGTCGGCGAGCACCCGGCCGATGGTGCGCCCGGCGTCGGTGAGCACCCGGGCGGCGGCGGGCGACGCGGCGAGCACGGCCATCGGCGGCAGCCCGCCGCCGCCCTCGCCGCCCTCGCCCACGGCGACCGTCTCCCCGAGACTGCCGCCGAGCACGTGCGCGAGCCGGCGGTGCACCGCGCCGACCGAGACCACCGTCTCCAGGCAGCCCTGGTTGCCGCAGCGGCACCAGTTGATCGCGCCCGGCAACTGGGTGTGCCCGATCTCCCCGGCGATCCCGGTCGCGCCGCGATACGGGCGGCCGCCGAGGATCAGCCCGGCGCCGATGCCGTGCGAGGCCTTCACATAGAGGAGATCGTCGATGCCGCGGCCGGCGCCGTACAGATGTTCCGCCCACGCGCCCATGTCCGCGTCGTTGGCCACGGTGACGCTCCGGCCGAGCCGCGCTTCGAGCTCTGCTTCCGGGTCCAGCCCGATCCAGGACGCGAGGATGGTCGGTTCGCGCACCACGCTGGTGGGCACGTCGATCGGCCCCGGGATGCCGGCGGCGGCGCCGAGCACCTCGTCCATCGTGTGCCCGGCCGCGTGCAGCGCCGCGCCGGCCAGCCGGGCGCCGGCGTCCATGGCCTCCTGCGGACGGCCGTCCACGTCCAGGATTACGCCGCGCTCGACCAGAATCCGGCCCTCGGTGTCGGCGACGGCGGCGGTCACGTGCGTGTGCCCGAAGTCCAGTCCGAGCACGATCCCGGCGCCGCGCCGCAGCCGCACCACCGCGGCCGGCCGGCCCGGTCCGGCCGCCGTGCGCTCGTCCGCCGGACCCTCGCCGACCAGCCCCTGCTCGACCAGGTCGGTGACGCAGGCGCCGACCGCGCTGCGGGAGAGGCCGGTCAGTGCGGCGAGTTCGGCGCGGCTGAGCGCGTCGTGCCGGGCGAGCACGGCGAGCAGTTGCTCGCGGGTGCGGCGGCGGCGCGCCGAGACTGCCACGGGTCCCGGAACTGCTGCGGTCATGGTCAGACGGTACCGCCTCGGCAGCACGGGACGGCGGGCGGCCCTTGCCGCGGAGCGGGCCCCGGCAGGCCTCGATTATGCCGTTGAATGGCTTAATGGCTCTCTGATTTGAACTCTTGACGGCAATAACGCCGCGCAATAGGTTCCCTGCCGAACCCGGCCGTCCGCGCGACGCCGCGCCGCGCTCAGACGCTCAGCCCAAGGGAGTCACGATGCGTAGATCCTTATCAGGCCTCTTCGGATACCGGAAGAGGCTGCCGGCGGCGGCGAGCGCCGTCGCCCTCGGCGCCGGCGGCTGCCTGGGCGTCGTGCTGGCCGCGGCTCCCGCCCAGGCCGCCTCGCCCGCCGTGTCGGTGTGGGAGACCACGACGAACCAGAGCCAACTGCTCGCCCAGCAGGCCGGCGCCGCGTTCGCGCCCGGCGGCAGTTCGCAGAGCCAGGTCATCACGGTCGACCCGACCAGCACGTTCCAGACGATGAGCGGCTTCGGCGCCTCGTTCACCGACTCCTCCGCCTGGCTGGTCTACAACTCGCCGCAGCGCAACCAGATCATGAGCAAACTGTTCGACCCGAACTCCGGCATCGGGCTGGACTTCCTGCGCCAGCCGATCGGAGCCTCGGACTTCGCGCAGTCGCTCTACAGCTACGACGACATGCCGGCCGGGCAGACGGACCCGAGCCTCGCGCACTTCTCGACCGCCCACGACAACGCCTACATCATCCCGATCCTCCAGCAGGCGCTGCAGTTCGACCCGCAGACCACGATCATGGGGACGGCGTGGAGCCCGCCCGGCTGGATGAAGTCGAGCGGCTCGATGATCGGCGGCTTCCTTAATTCGGCCGACTATCAGTACTACGCGAACTACCTGGTCAAGTTCCTGCAGGCGTACAAGGCAGCCGGGGTCCCGGTCGCGTTCGTCACGCCGCAGAACGAGCCGGAGTACTCGCCGTCGAACTACCCGGGCTCGACGTTCACCTCGACGCAGGAGGCGAACTTCATCGCGAACAACCTCGGGCCGGCGATCAGGGCGGCCGGGCTGAGCACCGGGATCCTGGCGTACGACCACAACTGGAACGACCCGAGCTTCCCGGAGACGATCCTCGGCAACCCGTCCGCCGCGCAGTACGTCAGCGGAGTCGCCTGGCACTGCTACGCGGGCGACCCGAGCGCGCAGTCGACGGTCGAGGCGCAGTACCCGTCGTACGGGGCGTACGAGACCGAATGCTCCGGCAGCCAGTCCTCGAACAAGGCGAACACGTTCTCGGACACGCTCGACTGGGAGGTGTCGAATCTCGTCATCAACGGGATCCGCAACTACGCCAAGTCGGTGGTGACCTGGAACATGGCGCTCGACCCGAGCGGCGGCCCGAGCATGAACTGCACCACCTGCACCGCGCTGGTGACGGTGAACAACTCGGCCGGCACCGCCGCGTACAACGCCGAGTACTACAGCCTCGGCCAGGTCAGCAAGTTCGTGAAGCCCGGCGCGGTGCGGATCGGGTCGAACACCTTCGGCTCCGGCGGCGTGCAGGACGTCGCGTTCCGCAACCCCGACGGTTCGACCGCGCTCGTGGTGCTGAACTCGGACACCTCGAACTCGCGCACGTTCGGCGTCTCGGAGAACGGCCAGTCCTTCAGCTACACGCTGCCCGCCGGCGCGGTCGCGACCTTCACCTGGCCGACCGCCCCGACCGGGACCGGCGGTGGCGGTGGTTCGATCAACTCGGCCGCCTGGTACGAGGTGAAGAACACGAACAGTGGTATGTGTGTGCAGCCGTCTGGGGGTGCGACGGGGAGCGGGTCGGTGTTGGTGCAGGAGCCGTGTACGGGTTCTGCGGCGCAGCTGTGGCAGTTTCAGTCGAACGGGAACGGCTCCTACCACGTGGCGGATCAGGCTGCGTCGAGTGAGGTCTGGGACGTGACCGGAGGCACGAGCGCGGCGGCGAACGGCACGGTGATCCAGATCTGGAGCTCGACGGGCGCGACCAACCAGACCTGGGCGGCGAAGGCCGTCGCGGGCGGGAACTACGAGTTCGCCGCGCAGAACAGCGGTTCCGAGTGCCTGGACGTGACCGACACGTCGACCGCGGCCGGAGCACAGATGCAGCAGTGGGCTTGCTCGTCCACCGACGCGGCGCAGACCTTCGCACTGGTCCAGAGCTGACCGACCGGCCGCCCGGAACGCCTCGCACAGAAAGACATCCGCAGCATGCGAATATCTCGACACCGCACCCTGCGCCTCGGCGCCGGCATTCTGATCGCGCTCGCCTCGGCTGCTACCGGGGCCGTGGCCAGCGCCGACGCGGGCGCCGCGGGCGCCGCGGGCCAGGGCAATCAGGGCTCTGCGCCCAGCGCGCACGTCTGGGCCACCACCGCGGACGGCACGGACAAGCTCGCCGACCTCGGCACGGTGCCCTTCTCCACCGCGCCGACGAACGTGCAGACCGTCGTCGTCGACCCGACCCAGACCTTCCAGACGATGACCGGCTTCGGCGGCTCCGTCACCGACGCCTCGGCATCAGTGCTCTACACCCTCCCGGCGGCGCAGCGCGCTCAGGTCATGGCCTCGCTCTTCTCCCCGCACGGCGGGGACGGCCTGGACTATCTGCGCCAGCCGATCGGCGGCAGCGACATGGTCGCCACCGGCCCCTACACGTACGACGACCTGCCGGCCGGCCGGACCGACTACTCGATGGCCCGCTTCAGCGTCGCACACGACCAGACGCAGATCCTGCCGCTGCTGCGCGAGGCCGAGCACCTCAATCCGCAACTGCAGATCATGGCGTCGCCGTGGAGTCCGCCGGCCTGGATGAAGGACAGCGGCTCGCTGCTGAGCGGCCGGCTCATCGCGAGCCCGCAGATCTACCACGCCTACGCGCTCTACCTGCTCAAGTTCATCGAGGCGTACCGAGCCGAGGGCGTCGACGTCGACGCGATCACCATGCAGAACGAGCCGCAGAACCGGCACTCCGACACCTATCCCGGCACCGACATGCCGTCCTGGCAGGAGGCCGCCGTCATCGAGGACCTCGGCCCGATGCTCAAGGCCGCGCACCTGCACACGCAGATCTTCGCGTACGACCACAACTGGTCCGAGGCCTCCGGCGACGTCACCGGCACGCCCCCGGACGAGACGGCAGACATCGACGACTATCCGCAGCAGCTGCTCGCCACCCCGGCCGCGCAGTGGATCTCGGGTGTCGCGTTCCACTGCTATTCCGGCGACCCGAGCGCGATGACGGCCTTCCACGAGCAGTATCCGAACCTGAAGATCGAGGAGACGGAGTGCTCGGGCAGCGAGTCCTCCGACCCGGCGAACACCTTCTCCGACACGCTCAAGTGGCACGAGCGGAACCTCGAGATCGGCTCGACCCGCAACTGGTCGAGCACCGTCGTCAACTGGGACCTGGCGCTCAACCAGGACAACGGCCCGCACGTCGGCGGCTGCGCCACCTGCACCGGGATCGTGACGGTCGGGCCGGGCTCGACAGTGACAGCCAACGCCGAGTACTACGCGCTCGGACAGCTCTCCCGCTTCGTGCAGCCGGGCGCGGTGCGCATCGGCAGCACCTCCTTCGGCACGACGGGCTGGAACGGCGAAGTCATGGACGTCGCGTTCCGCGATCCCGACGGCGAGACCGTGCTGGTCGCGCACAACGAGAACGACAACCCGCAGGCGGTGGCGGTGCAGGAGGGCGGGTGGCGGTTCACCTACACGCTCCCCGGCGACTCGGTGGCGACCTTCGTCTGGCACGGCGACCTCGCCGGTCCGAACCCGCTGCGCCAGGCCGACCCGACCGGTTGGACCGCAACCGCGAATCCGCCCGCGCCGACGAACTCGTGCTGCACCGGCGACGTCGCCGCGAACGCGGTCGACGCCGACGCCAGCACCCGCTACTCGACCGGCGAAGGGCAGGCCCCCGGCCAGTACCTGCAGGTCGACTTCGGCGCGTCGATCAAGGCCCGGCAGGTCGTGTTCGACACCGGAGCGTCTGTGGGCGACTACCCGCGCGGCTATGAGGTGCAGACCAGCACCGACGGCACGCACTGGTCCACCGCCGTCGCGGCGGGCACGGGCAGCGGCCAGTTCACCACGGTGAACCTGAGCGGCGGCGCGGTGCGCTACGTCCGGATGACGCTGACGGCCGCCGACGCGAACGACTGGTGGAGCGTCGCTGACGTACGCGCCTACCTGGGCGGACGCCGCTGACGCCTGCAGCGCCGACGTACGCCGGCCTGCGGTCACCGCTCGCTGTTGTAAGCGGCGACTGCGGGCCGGCGTTCCCCGCCGGGTCGATCAGCCGAACATGCCGGGCTGGTAGTCGCCGGCCGGCTGCCGGGTGATCACGTTCATCCGGTTGTACACGTTGATCAGGCCGATCAGCGCCACCAGCGCGGCGAGCTGATCCTCGTCGAAGAGCTTCGCGGCCTTCTCCCAGACCTCGTCGCTCACGCCGCCGCCGTCGGCCAGCCGGGTGCCGGCCTCGGTCAGCTCCAGCGCCGCGCGCTCGGCGTCGGTGAACACGGTGGCCTCGCGCCAGGCGGCGACCAGGTTCAGCCGCAGCTGGGTCTCGCCGGCCTCGGTGGCGTCCTTGGTGTGCATGTCCAGGCAGTATCCGCAGCCGTTGATCTGGCTGGCGCGGATCTTGACCAGCTCCTGCGTCGCGTGCGGCAGGCCGGCGTCGCTCACGGCCTTGCCGGCCGAGTTGATGTACTTGATGAACTTCGACGTGACGGGGCTGGCGAAGTAGCTGAGTCGGGCTTCCATCGTGCTCTCCTTGCCGTGATTTCCGCTTACACCAACGTGACGGACCGGCCGGGGGAAGTGTGACAGCCGCGCGTACGCCCACGTCAGAGGTGGTGAGACGAGCCGGTCGGGCGGGGATGGTGCGGGCAAAACCTGGTGAGGCGTGTTGTTACTTCATCGTTATGTATTTGTGGGGCGGGCGGGAGGATACTCAAGTTGTTCGCGTTGCTCACAAAGCTGAGCAAAACGGATATGTGGCACGTGGCCCTCCGAACGACGAAGCGAGTACGTGGTGAGTTCTGTGTTCTCTCCGGCACCTTCCCCGACGACCGCGCCGACGCCGACGGCCCCGCGCGTGTGCGTCCACCTCCCCGCCTGCCCCGCTGCGGACGCCCCGGACCGCGAGGCCGCCCTGCCCGTCGCCGCGCACCCCGAACAGGGCTGGAGCCTGCTGTGCAACGGCGTCGTGCTCTTCGAGGACACCGGCGAACTGCTCCCGGACGGCCGGGTGATAGCTCCGCGCCGCCCCACCGACGGGCCCGCGCCGGTCGGCAAGGCCGCCGCCGCCGTGCCGGTGCCGCGCAGCGTCTGACCGCGCGCCCGCCCGGCCCCGGCGCGCACGGACCGCGCCACAGGCCGGCACAGACCGCGCCCGGACGCGTACGGAACGGGCCCGGACCCGCTTGAGCGGATCCGGGCCTTCCTGATGCCTGCCGCGTCCTGCGTCCTCGGCCTACGTGCAGGCGACCCCGTTGACGGTGAACGCGGTGGGTGCTGCGTCGCTCGAATTCCAGGTGCCCTGGAAGCCGAACGAGGTGTCGCCGCCCGGTGCGATCGCGCCGTTGTAGGCCGCGTTCGTCACGGTGACCGTCTCACCGGTCTGCGTGTACGAACTCTCATTCCAGGCGGAGGTGATCGTCTGGTCCCCGCCGAAGGTGAACTTGACCGTCCAAGTACTGATGGATGCGCTACCGGTGTCGTTGACGGCCACGGTCGCAGTGAATCCGCCGCCCCACTCATTGTTCTTCGTGTAGACGACGTGGCAGGCGAAGCCGGTCGCCGTCACCGTCGGGCTCGCGCTCGCCGAGGCGCTCGCGCTGGTCGTCGGGGTCGAGGTGGCAGTGGTGCTGGGCGAGGCCGATGCGCTCGGCGTCGTCTTCGTGGGCGAGGCCGAGGCGCTGGTGGTGCTCGTCCCGGAGGGGACGCCCATCATGATCCCGCGGCCGTTGGTGCCCACGTACACGCGTCCGTAGACGTTCGGGTCGCCGGTGATCGCCGCGCCGATGTTGCCCCACTGGTGCTGGTCGTCGTTGATCCTGGTCCAGGTCGCGCCCTCGTCGTCCGAGCGGAAGACGCCCTGCACGCCGCCCGCCGTCGCGATCGCGTAGAGCGCGGGGTAGCCGCCGGCGGCCGCGGACTTGCCGAAGCCCAGGTTGAGTGCTGCGGACGCGCTCGACAGCTTCGTGAAGCTAGCCCCCTGATTCGTCGAGTGCCAGATCCCTGAGGCTCCCGTCGACGACCCGCCGGTCAGCCACACGTCGCCGGCCGTGCCCGGCAGAGCCTTGAGATAGACCGTGCCGGAGGACGGCAGGCCGGTCGCGGCGGTGGCGGCGAAGCTCGCTCCTCCGTTGGTGCTCACGTAGAACGTGCCGCCCGAATAGCCGTAGTAGACCTTCGGATTCACCCGGTCGGCGGCGATCACCGCGCCCGCCGGGATGCCCGTCGAGGCCGTCCACGAGCTGCCGAAGGTGGTGGAGTAGTACACGCCGGTGCCGGCCGGGCTCCACACCACGCTGCTGCCGTCCGCCGCGATCGCGGCCCGGCCGCCGCCGGTGACGTTCGGCGGCTCGCTCGAGGCCTGGAGCCAGTTCGTGCCGCCGTCGGTGGAGAAGCCGATCCGGTTCACGTTCGGGTTCGCGGTCTTGTCGATGTCGCCGGTGCGCACGATGTCGGCCGGGGCGAGCCCGGCGTAGTCCAGGCTGTCCCCGCCCGAGAGGTTGGGCGCGGTGTACATCATCGACGGGACGCTGGTGAGCGACGTGTGCACGAAGCCGTCCAGATCGCCCAGCGCGGACAGCAGCGGCGCCCCGGTCGGCGGGCTGATCAGGTCGTTGACGGCGGTCTCCTCCAGCCCGCTGACGAACGGCTGGATGGTGAAGCTCTTCGCGCTGTCCCAGTTGGTCAGGTTCGTCGTGCCGAACAGCGTAGCGCCGGTGCCGTAGAACATCCGGTTGCTGTTGAACGGGTCGATCGCCAGCCCCTCGGTCATCCAGCCGAGCTTCGGCGACTCCACCGGCTCCTGCGTCGCGGTGGCGAAGGTCAGCCAGGGGGCGGCGGAGACGTTCATCGTGTACGCGTCGGCGCGGTTCGGATAGCCGGTGAAGTTCCAGGCGGACTGCCAGGTCGCGCCGCCGTCGGTGCTGCGGTAGATGAACGTGTCCGGCCACCAGGAGCTGTATCCGGTCACCATGATCGTGTTGGGATGTTCCTGGTCGATGGAAAGGCCCGAATAGCCGAAGTAGTCGCCCGAGGTGTTCGACGAGGGCACCGGGCTGATCTGCGTCCAGGCGCCGGTGGCGATCGCGTACTTCCACACGTCGCCCGAGGAGCCGTCGTAGGGCCCGCCGGTGTTGCTCGTCGTGATGTACAGATACGCGCCGGTCGGGTCCACCTCGCCCTTGTGCGCGAGGAAACCGGTCGGCTGGCCGGCCACGCGCGTCCAGGTGCTGCCGCCGTTGGTGCTCTCGTACACCGTGTTCTGCAGGTCGGCCACGCCCACGAAGATCTTCGGGGTCGGGCTGTTCTTGGTGCCGGAGGCCTGGTCGAAGGCAACCCAGGTCACGCCCTCGTTGTCCGACTCGTAGCCGTTGGTGTCGCCGGCGTCCTGCACGTAGTCGCCCACGTTGGGGAAGCTCGTCACCTGAGACCAGGTCACGCCCGAGTCGGTGGACTTCCACAGTCCGTGCCCGCTCGGCGTGCCGAGGTAGAGCACGTTGTCGTCGTTGGGGTCGACCGCGAGCCGTTCGCCCATGCCGCGGCCGGGCATGTTGCCGCCGAGCTTGAACGGCAGTTGCGTCTCGCTCCATGTGCTGCCCTGGTTCGAGGAGCGCAGGATCGCGCCGTCGTTCGGGTCCCAGGAGTTGGTGTACATACCCGCGGCGACCCACACTTTGTTCGTGTTGATCGGGTCGGCCGCGACGGAGACGGCGCCCATCAGGTTCCAGTTGCTCTCGCCGACCCAGTCCATCAACGGTGCCCAGGAACTCGAGGACTGATTCCAGCGATAGACGCCGCCGATGTCGGTGCGCGCGTAGGCGATGTTCGGCGCGCCGGTGTCGAAGACGATGTCGGGCACGAAACCGCCGCCGCCGATCGGCACGTTGCTCCAGTTGTACGCGGTGGCGGCGGGGGTGGCCGCGGCCGCCGGGCTGACCGCGGCCTGGACGATCAGCGGGGCCGCGGTGGCCGCGAGCGCGGTGGCCGCGGCTGCGAGCCCGCGGGCGGCGCGGCGCCGGCCGGGCAGCGCCCGCGGCGCGGAGATGCGGGGAGAACGCAGGTGCATGGAAGTCGGTCCGCCCTTTCGGTGCAGCGAGGGAAGGGCGCGTCGGACGTTTTCGCGCAGCGCGCCGTGATGGGCCGCAGCACGATCGTCGAAGCGCTTCGATTTGCGGGTGCGGACCGCCACGGTAGAGTCGAAATCAGACTTCGGCAACAGGCCTATGAAGCTTTCATCAGCGACGTAGCCGCGTTCGCCGCCGCATCCGTCGCCCCGCCCGCCGTCGCGTTCGCTGCCGCCGTCGTGTCGGCCGTTCCCCGCGGAGCCGTGGGAGCCGCGAGCTCTCCGCCCGCCTCGGCGACCAACTCCGCCAGCGTCTGCTGGGCTCGCAACAGCGTCAGGTGCACCTCGTCGTCCTCGGCGACTTCGAACCCGTACACCGCCGGTCGCGGCAGGCTGTTGTACGTCCAGAGCGCGGTGAAGTAGTACCCGCCGGTGTCGTGCACCAGCAGCAGATCTCCGGATTCGAGCTGCGGCAGATCCCGGTCGGTGGCAAGCAGATCTCCGGCGAAGCAGAGCGGTCCGGCCACGTCCTGCGACACCGGCGGCGTGTGCTTGGGCAGGCCGTTCGCGTCGTACGCGCCGAGCCGCAGCGGCCAGGACTCCGGCATGAACACGGTACGCGTCGCCACCTGCGCGCCGGCATGCGTGAGCGCGACCCGCCGTCCGGCGACTTCCTTCGCGTACTCCACCCGGGCCAGCGTGTACCCGTTCTTCGCCACCAGCGACCGGCCGAATTCGGTGACCAGCGCGTAGCGGCCGTCGAACAGGCCGGGCACGTGCGCCCGCAGAACCCGTGCGTACTCGGCGAAGCTCGGTGCGACGCGGTCGTCGGCGAAGTTCACCGGCAGCCCGCCGCCGAGATCGAGGCTGGTGACGCGCCTCGCGCCCGGCCCGCTCCCGGCGGCCGGTGGCAGCAGAGCGTTGATCTCCTCGGCGAGCTCGTACACGTCCCGCACGCCGCGCGCGATCAGCTCCAGCGGACAGCCCTGCGAGCCGACGTGCAGGTGCAGCCGGCTGAGCCACGGATAGCGTTCGAACGCTGCGATGATCCGCCGACGCCCGCCGGCGTCCCGCAGCGGCACGCCGAACTTCGAGCGTTCGGTGGCGGTGCTCATCGCATCGATCGCCCCCGCTCCGACCTGCGGGTTGATGCGCAGCCCGAGAGGCGGGGCGGCAGGGGCGCTGCGGCCGAGCTCGTGCAGGATCGCGTCGATCCGTTCGAGCTCCTCGAAGTTGTCCGCGTTCACCGCGACACCGAGACGCAGCGCGGTGCGCAGTTCGGCGCGGGTCTTGGCGGGGGAGTCGAGCACGATCCGCTGCGGTGGGAAGCCCGCGGCCAGCGCCTGCGCGAGCTCGCCCGGGCTGGCCGCCTCGCAGCCCATACCCGCGTCGGCGAACAGCCGCAGCACCTGCACCAGGCTCGCGGCCTTCACGGCGAACGTGTGCAGAACAGGCGCTGGTACGTCCGCGAACGCCGCACGCAGTGCGTCCTGAGCTGCCGCGATCCCGGCGAGGTCGACGAAGCCGGCCAGCGGAGCCTCGTCCGTCAGCAGGCCCTGCCGCGCCGCCGCGCGCACCGAGGCCTCCTTCCGGCGCACCGCCCCGGACTCCTCCTGCGAGTGCTGCTGCGGCTGCGGGTGCGACGCTGTCTCCGACTGCGGCTGCGACTGCGGACGCGGTTCCATCGCGCTCCTCGACCTCACGTGACGTGCCCCTTTTCCACCAGCTTCCTCGCCCGCCCCGCCGGACGCCACCGACACGTCCGCGGGCGGCCGTGAGCAAAAGCATCGCCCCACGTCATAGAGCCGTCACCGGCGGGCGGATGCACCGTGCCGCCCACGTCACGCGCTGCCCGCAGTCCCTTGACTCCCTTTGTATAGGAACTTAACTTGACTCATCGCGCGGCCCGTTCTCCCCTCGCCGCCCGTTTCCTGTTGCCCTTCCCGGTCCCTCATCCCCGCTCCCTCGGAGGAAGCGATGTCCGAACCCACCGCCCCACCGCAGTCGCTGTCGCGGAAGATCGGCATGTTCCAGGCCGTGTCCATCAACATGAGCCAGATGGTCGGCATCGGCCCCTTCGTCACCATCCCGCTGATGGTCGGGGCCTTCGGCGGCCCGCAGGCGATCATCGGCTGGATCGCCGGCGCGCTGCTCGCCCTGGCCGACGGTCTGATCTGGGCGGAGCTCGGCGCGTCGCTGCCGGGCTCCGGCGGCACGTACGTCTACCTGCGCGAGGCCTTCCAGTACCGGACCGGCCGGCTCATGCCGTTCCTGTTCGTGTGGACGGCGATCCTGTTCATCCCGCTGATCATGTCGACCGGCGTGCAGGGCCTGGTGCAGTACCTGTCCTACCTGTGGCCTTCGATGAGCAAGGGGCAGGGCGACATCGTCGGCCTCGCGGTGGTCGCGCTTGTCATGCTGCTGCTGTGGCGGAAGGTGCAGGACATCGGAAGGCTGACAGTGGTCATGTGGGGCGTGATGATCGTGGCCGTGGCCGCCGTGATCCTGGCCGCCTTCACCCATTTCCACCCATCGCTCGCCTTCACCTATCCCGCGCACGCCGTCGACCTCGGCAGCGGAACCTTCTGGCTCGGCTTCGCCTCCGGCCTGACCATCGGCATCTACGACTACCTCGGTTACAACACCACCACATACCTCGGCGCCGAGGTCAAGCAGCCCGGCAGGGTCCTGCCGCGGTCCATCGTCACCGCGGTCGGCGCCGTCATGTGCATCTACATTTTGATGCAGATAGGCGTCCTCGGTGTGGTGCACTGGCCGGACATGCTCGAGCCGGACAGCATCGCCTCACAGTCGGTGGCCTCCGCGGTGCTCCAGGACACCTGGGGCAAGGGTGCGGCCGACGTCATCACCGTGCTGATTCTGATCACCGCGTTCGCCTCGGTGTTCACCGGCCTGCTCGGCGGCTCCCGGGTGCCGTTCGACGCCGCACGCGACGGAGTGTTCTTCAAATCCTTCGGCCGGCTGCACCGCAAGCACGACTTCCCGGTGCTCGGCCTGATCACCATGGGCGTCGTGACCGCGGCCGGCTTCCTGCTCGCCCGGCACGTCGGCGATTCGGCCGCGCACCCGCCGCTCGCGGTGCTGATCACGTTGCTGACCACGGTGATGGTCATCATCCAGGCGTTCGCACAGATCGCCGCTGTGGTCGTGCTGCGACGCCGCCAGCCGAACCTGAGCCGCCCCTACAAGATGCTGCTCTACCCGCTGCCACTGGTGATCGCCGGCGTCGGCTGGGCGGTGATCTACGGATACGCGGACAAGGCCAACCCGGGCGTGCATCCGATCGAATGGTCGCTCGCGTGGGTCGGGGTCGGCCTGGTGTGCTACGCCGTCTGGTCGAAGGCTGAGAAGACCTGGCCGTTCGGTCCCAAGCAGATCCGCGAGTCGTACCTGGACGCCGACGCTGACGCCGCGCCCGCGAACGCCCCCGGGTGACCGACCGGTCAGCGCCGCGGCAATTCGCCGAACCCTACGCCCCGTACTCCAAGACCGTCGTCGAGGTGAAGATCTCGCCGGGCCGCAGCACGGTCGACGGGTACTCGGGGCGGTTGGGGGAGTCGGGGAAATGCTGCGTCTCCAGCGCGATGCCGGCGTGGCGCGGGTAACTGCGTCCGGACGGCCCGACGAGGGAGTCATCGAAGTCTGATGCGGTGTAGACCTGGATGCCCGGCTCGGTGCTCGCCATGCGCAGGCTGCGGCCGCTGCGCGGATCCCGCAGCGAGGCGATCGGGCGTGGTGCGACGGTGCGACCGCCGTTGAGCACATAGCAGTGGTCGTAGCCGTCGGCCAGGCGCAGCTGCGGATGCGGGTCGTCCAGTCGCGCGCCGACCCCCGTCGGGGAACGGAAGTCGAACGGCGTGCCCGCCACCGTCAGGGCGCCGTCAAGCGGGATCAATGCATTGTCGACCGGCAGGAATTCGTCCGCGGCGATCCACAGTTCGTGGTCGAGGATCGAGCCCGAGCCTTCGCCGGCGAGGTTGAAGTGCGCGTGGTTGGTCAGGTTCAGGACTGTCGGCGCGGTCGTCTCCGCGCGGTAGTCCAGCGTCAGCCGTCCGTTCGCGAGCGTGTAGCGCACGCTGACGGTCAGCCGGCCGGGGAAGCCCTCCTCGCCGTCCGGGCTCACCCGGCTCAGTGTCAGCGACTGCCCGCCCGGCACGTCCACGACTCCGCCGCCGTCCGCGCCGTCACCCACGCCGTCCGAGTCGGCCGCGTCCTGCGCCCGCCACATCCGCGCGCCGAAGCCGGGATCGCCGCCGTGCAGCGTGTTCGGGCGCGGCCCGTCGTTGATCGGCAGCTGATACGCCGTGCCGTCGAGCTTGAAGCGCCCGCCCGCGATCCGGTTGGCGAAACGCCCGACGACGCAGCCGAAGTACGGGCTGCGCTCCAGGTAGTCGGGCAGGTTGTCGAAGCCGAGTACGACGTTCGCGCAGCGGCCGTCGCCGTCGGGCAGGTTCAGCGCCTGGAGGATCGCGCCGTGCGCGAGGATCGAGGCGCTCGCCCCGGTCGCGTCGGACAGGGTCCAGCGGGGGACCGCGGTGCCGTCCGGCAGGGCGCCGAAGTGCTCGCGGGCGGGGGCTCGCACGTCATTACTCCTCAGGGCTCGTCGATCCGGAATCAGGCTATTGCGAAGATGGTCGGCTGAAGGGCTATTCTAACGTTGGAGGACCAGGGCACAGCGACCGAACGGAGCGCCGTGGCGGCGACGACGGGCGCGACGAACGCTACCGGTTCCGCGCCTCGGCTGAAGGACGTGGCCGAGGCCGCGGGCGTCTCGGTCAAGACGGTCTCCAACGTGGTCAACGCCGCGCCGCACGTCGCGGCCGAGACCAGGGCCAGTGTTCTGTTTCAATGACCTGATGGCGCACGGCGCGATGCGGGCGATCCACGCGGCGGGGCTGCGGGTGCCGGAGGACGTCGCACTGGTCGGTTTCGACGACGTGGAAGAGGCCGAATACGCCATCCCGTCGCTGACCACGGTGGCGCCGGACAAGACCGGGATCGCCGAGGCCGCGGTGGACGCGCTGCTGTACCGGATCGCCGAGGGATACGCCGAGCCGGGCCGCCTCATCCAGCCCGGCCACCGCCTCGTCGTGCGGGAGAGCAGCAGCACGCCGACGGCACGTACACCGGCACGTACACCCCGGCAGGTTCCGGAACCGAGGATGCTTGACGCCATGTCAGGGCAGTGCCTCAATGGGGCGTATTGCAACGTTGTATTCCTCCGAGCCCCCGCGGCCCCGGTCCAGCGGATGGAGACCGGGGCCACGGGTTCGCATCGACTGCGCGGCGGCCCGCGTGCGCCGGTACTTGACCTGGAGCGCGCTCCAGGCGGCACAGTGGGCGGCATGACGAGCACACGGAGGACTCTGGGACGCAGCGGCATCGAGGTCAGCGCGCTGGGGCTGGGCTGCTGGGCCATCGGCGGCCCGCTGAGCGGGGACGGGCGGGAGTTCGGCTGGGGCGAGGTGGACGACGCGGCCTCCACGCGCGCCGTCCACGCGGGCCTGGAGGCCGGTGTCACGTTCTTCGACACGGCGAGCAACTACGGGGCCGGGCACAGCGAGAAGGTCCTCGGCGCGGCCCTGCGCGGGAGGCGGGACGCGGTGGTGATCGCCTCGAAGTGGGGCAACACCTTCGACGAGGCGACGCGCACCGCCACCGGCACGGATGCGACCCCCGAATACCTCGTGAGCTGCCTCGAGGGCACGCTGCGCCGTCTCGGCACCGACTACGTCGACCTCTACCAGCTGCACCTCAACGACTTGGCGATCGAGCGTGCGCTCGATTTCATTCCGACCCTCGAGGACCTGGTGGCCGCCGGCAAGCTGCGCGCCGCCTGAGGCGGTGCCGCGGCGGCGGGTCGCAGACGGCGGTCAGCGGGCGGCGGAGTGCTGCGCCGCCCGTGGTCCGCGCGAGAGAATCACGCTCGGGACACACACCAGATCACAGAAGGGTGCGGACGATGGCGCGCGTAGCGGTCACCGGCAGCAGCGGGAAGCTCGGCAGGCATGTGGTGCGGGAGCTGGTCGGAGCCGGATGGGAGGTGATCGGGCTGGACACGCGGCCCTCGACGGAGCCCGGCGTCAGCAGCGTGGTCGTCGATCTGGCCGACTTCGGGCAGACGTTCGACGCCCTGACCGGGGTGGACGACCGTTACGAAGGGCTCGACGCGGTGGTGCACCTCGCTGCGATCCCGGCACCCGGGCTGCGCCCGGACTCGGCGATCTTCCACAACAACATCGCGTGCACCTACAACGTTTTCGCCGCGGCGCGGAAGGCCGGGGTGCGCAACGTCGTCTGGGCCTCGAGCGAGACGGTGCTCGGCCTGCCGTTCGACGAAGCGCCGCCGTACGTGCCGGTCGACGAGGAGTACGCGCCGCGGCCCAACAGCTCCTACTCGCTGTGCAAGACGCTCGAGGAGGAGATGGCCCGCCAGTTCTGCCGCTGGGAGCCGGAGCTGAAGATGATCGGCCTGCGTTTCTCGAACGTGATGGACGTCGCCGACTACGCGCAGTTCCCCGGTTTCGACGCCGATCCCGCGCAGCGCAAGTGGAATCTGTGGGCTTACATCGACGGTCGGGACGGCGCCGCGGCCGTGCGCTGCGCCCTGGAGTACGAGGCCAGGGGCACCGACGTCTTCATCATCGCCAGCCCGGACTCGGTGATGACCCGGCCGAACTCGGAACTGCTCGCCGCGCACTACCCCGACGTGCCGCTGCGCCGGCCGGTGGAGGACCACGAGACGCTGCTCAGCATCGATAAGGCCAAGCGCCTGCTGGGGTACGCGCCGAAGCACTCGTGGCGCAACGAGGTCGAGGTCGCCGCAGGCTGAGTTCTTTCGGTGCCAGCTGCCGACTTCTGGCCGCGGACCCGATCCGCGGCGGGCAGTCGGCAGCTGACAGCCGGCGCGCGCCCTAGCTCTGGTTGACGATGCTGTAGATGCCCCAGCCGATCGCCGCGAGGACGAGGGCGAAGCAGACGACTGCGATGACGCGGCCGCTCAGGCTGCCTCCGGCGTCGTAAGCCTGCGCGCCCTCGGCCGTGGCCGTGGTTCCCGCGCCGGCTCCCGTACTACCGCCCGCACCGCCGCCGACCGTGAGGGCGCGCAGGCCGATGGCGAACAGCGCGGGCAGGCCGGCGCCGAGCAGGATGCCGACGACGACGATCCGCCAGAGCGCGCCCAGGTTGATCCATGTGTTCATCAGACTGACTCCCTCGCCTTTCGTGTCCCGGCCCGGACGCTCACGCGGCCGCCGGGACCGGGGCCGGGGCCACGGAACCGGTCCACTCGGCGTTGACGTTGCCCGCGTGCACCGCGGTGCGGCGCGAGCGCAGGTAGAAGCCGGCGGAGGCGGCCGCCAGCACGACGAAGATGACCGAGACGCCGCTCTGCCCGCCGATGCCGTCGGCCGCCTTGTAGGCCAGGGCACCGACCACGCCCGCGGACGGCAGCGTCAGCAGCCACGCCGTGGCCATCCGGCCCGCGACGTTCCAGCGCACCTCGGCGCCCTGCTTGCCGACGCCCGAGCCGAGGATGGAACCGGTGGCGACGTGCGTGGTGGACAGCGAGTAGCCGAAGCTGCTGGAGAGCAGGATCGTCGCGGCCGAGGCCGACTCCGCGGCCATGCCCTGCGGCGCCTCGATCTCGACCAACCCCTTGCCCAGGGCCCTGATGACGCGCCAGCCGCCGAGGTACGTGCCGAGGCTGATGGCGAGCGCGCAGGAGACGATCACCCACGTCGGCGCCTTCGTGCCGGCCTGCAGCGAGCCGTTGGCGATCAGCGCGAGCGTGATCACGCCCATGGTCTTCTGCGCGTCGTTCGTGCCGTGCGCGAGCGAGACCATCGACGCGGAGCCGATCTGGCCGATGCGGAAGCCGCGTGCCCGGGTGCCCTCGGGGACCGAGCGGCTGATCCGGTAGACGAGATAGGTGCCGAGCGCCGCGACCCCGCCGGCGATCACCGGCGAGAGCACGGCCGGCAGCACCACTTTCGAGACCACCCCGTGCCACTGCACCGCGTGGCCGCCGGCCGCCGCCAGCGTGGAGCCGATGACGCCGCCGATCAGGGCGTGCGAGGAACTGGACGGGATGCCGAGGTACCAGGTGGCGAGATTCCACAGGATCCCGCCGACCAGCCCGGCGAACACCACCGTCGGGGTGACCAGGTGGGTCTGGACCAGGCCGCCGGCGATGGTCGCTGCGACGGAGAAGGACAGGAACGCGCCCACGAGATTGAGCACGCCGGACAGGGCCACGGCGATCCGGGGCGGCAGCGCCCCGGTGGCGATGGAGGTGGCCATCGCGTTGCCGGTGTCGTGGAACCCGTTGGTGAAGTCGAAGCCCAGCGCCGTGACGACCACCAGCGCCAGCAGGGTGTCGTTGCTGCTCACAGGGCGAACGTAACGGCGCCGCCGCGCTGCCGGAACCCCGGTTCGCGAGATAGCACCGAGATGTCATCCGCCGTTCGCCTGCGCACGGCGAGCCGCCGGCTCCGTCGGCGGCTTCGTTTCAGAGCTCGAACTCCCGTCCCGATCAGCGGGCTGATCGGGACGGGAGTTGGCCGGGTTAGCTGCCGTAGGCCTGGAGTTCGGAGAGTTGGCCGGCGGGCCAGCCGGTGTTGGCGGTGAAGGTGAGCTTGAGGTAGCGGATATTGGTGCTGGTGAAGGTGGCGGTGGCGGTGTTTCCGGTGGTGGGGTTGAAGGTGTAGTTGGTGGAGGCGGCGAGGGTGGTGTAGTTGGTGCCGTCGGTGCTGCCTTGGATGGTGATGGTTTGGGTGCGGGTGGCCCAGTCGGTGGAGGGGGGCAGGTCCATCACGATTCTGCCGACGCTTGCCGAGGAGCCGAGGTCGACCTGGATCCATTGCGGGAACGCGTTGTCGGTCGATTCCCAGTAGGTGCTGGTGTTGCCGTCGACGGCGTTGCCTGATGCATAGGTCTGGGTGTAGCCGCTGGTGGTCGTGGGCTTGTTCAGTGCCAGGTTCGTGTTCGTAGACACCCCTGTGCCCGAAAGCGCCACCGCCAGCGGGCTGCCCGCCGCGTTGCTCGCCACGGAGACAGCGCCCGAAGCCGAACCCGCCGCGGTCGGCGCGAACTTCACGCTGACCGCGCAGGACGCGCCGGCGGCGAGGGAGCTGCCGCAGGTGTTGGTCTGCGAGAACGGTCCGCTCACCGACACGGCGACGTTGGACGCACCGGCGTTGCCCGTGTTCGTGATCGTCACGTTCTGCGCCGAACTGGTCGAGCCGACGTTGACGCTGCCGAACGACACACTCGACGGCGACGCCGACAGGGCACTGCTACCCGCGCTGCTCGACCCGCCGGGGAAGACCTGGAACTCGGACAACTGCGCCGCGCTCCAGCCGGTGTTGCCGGTGAAGCTCAGCTGCACGTAGCGGGCGCTGGTCCCGGACGGCAGGCTGATCGTGACCGTGTTTCCACTGCTCGGGTTGAAGGTGTAGCCCGCCGAGCCGACGATCTGGCTGAACGAGGTGCCGTTGGTGCTGCCGAGCACCGAGAGCGTCTGCGTCCGCGTGTTCCACGCCGAGGACGGCGGCAGGTCCAGCGTCACCGAACCGATCGACTGCGTCGAGCCAAGGTCCACGGTCAGCGTCTGCGGGAAGGCCGCGCCGTCCGCACTCTCCCAGTACGTGCTCGAATTCCCGTCGTCGGCGTTGGCCGAGACGTACGTCTGGGTGAAGCTGCTCGCGGTGATCGGCTGGTTGAGCGCCAGGTTGGTGGTGGCGGTCACCCCGGTGCCGGAGAGGGCGACCGTCAGCGGCCCGCCCGGTGCGCTGGTGTTCACGGTCAGGGTCCCGGTCAGCGGACCGCCGGTGGTCGGCGAGAACTTGACCGAGACGGTGCACGACCCGCCCGCGGCGATCGAGCTTCCGCAGGTGTTGGTCTGGCTGAACGCCCCGGTCACCGAGATCGACGACACGGGCGCCGCGGAGGTGCCCGGGTTGGTGATCGTCACCGTCTGCGCCGCGCTGCTCGAGCCCGCGGCGACGTCGCCGAACGACAGGGCGGCCGGCGCCGCGTGCAGAGCGCCGGGCTGCGCCGGGTTCGGGTAGGCGGTGAGTACCGGCGTGGTGGACCAGCCGGAGTTCCCGCTGCCCAGGTTGAAGGTGTACGCGCCCGCGACGTTACCCGGGTAGCTGTAGTTGTACGCCCCGGAGACGCCGATGCCGCTCGCGGTCAGCCCGCTGACACTCGCCGAACCGCCGGTCTCCGCCTGCATCACTACGGTGCCGGTGTTCTGCACCTGGACGTTGCTGATGTTCACGCCGCTGACGTTGTTCCCGGTGCCGGCGCCGCCGACCATTTCAAAGGCCTCATACGGGCTGTCGAGGATCGCGCCGCCGCTGTAGTTCACCGTCACATTGCTGAACGAGGTGTCGTACGCGTCGAACTGGACCGCGCCCATCGGGTGGCCCCAGTTCGGGTTGTACGCGCCCGTGCGTATCAGATAGTTGCCGGAGACGGTGATCGTCCCGGACAGCGGGGTGAACGGCTGCAGGAACGCCTCGTTGGAGATGTTGATGCCGCTGCCGAGCGGTTCGGTGTCGGCCACGACGTTGTTGGAGATGGTCTGGTTCGAGCCTCCGTAGTCTGCGATGCCGTTGGCCAGCGTGGGCTGCACGATCGTGTTGTTGCTGAAGGTGATGTTCGAGTCCGCGCTCGGGTAGGACCAGATCGCCAGGCTGTCGTCGCCGGTGTTGCGCAGGAAGTTGTTCTTCACGGTGCAGCTGCTGGCGTTGCCGTTGAAGTTCACGCCGTCCGCGTCGGTGGACTCGATGACGGAGTTCTCCACGGTGCAGTTGCTGTTGCCGTACTGCAGCCAGAACCCCACGTTCGTGTCCTGGATCCACAGGCCGTTGGCCGTCCAGCCGTTGCCGAGCGATCCGTCGATCGCGTTGGCGGTGCTGTCGTCGTGACGGCCGACCGTGGAGCCGAGGATCGCGAAGTTGCTGAGATTCACCGGTCCGGCCACCGGGCCGGTGTTGTCGATCAGCTCGTTGGTCTTGATCTGGGTGTACCAGTTGCCGGCACCCTCGAGCGTGCCCGAGGTCATGTTCAGGTGGCTGCCCACGAGGTAGGTGCCCGAGGGGATCCAGACCGCCTGGCCGGCCGCGTTGGCCGCCGAGATCGCGCTGTTGAACGCGTTGGTCGAGTCGTTCGCGCCGGTCGCGTCGGCGCCGTAGCCCGCCACCGAGACCGTGCCGGCGGGCTGCGTGAGCGCAGCCGGGACGTTGTAGAAGTCTGCGACGTCCAGCGTGTACGGCAGGGCGCTGTTGCCCGGGTCGACCTCGAGGCGGACCGTGCTGCCCGCGCCGATCGTCTGACCGAGCATCATGCGCGTGTCGTCGTAGAACTTGTGGGTCTGGCTGCCGGTGATGCCGCCGGTTGAGATGTAGCTGTACTGCGAGGTCAGCGACAGTTGCTGGCTGAGCTTGGCGCCGTTGACGTACACGGAGAGCGTCCCGCTGGCGCCCTGCGGCAGGGCATAGTGCAGGTCGAAGGCGTTCGTCGTGCTGGTCATGGTGAACTGCACGTACTGGCCCTGCGCGCTCAGCTGCACGGCCCTGCGTCCGGAGGCCTCGGTGGCCAGGGCTCCCTGGGTGAAGCTGGGTCCGATGATCGAGCCGTTCGTGCTCGCGCTCTCCGCCTCGATCTCGGCGAACGGCACGCTCGCGCCCACCCCGCTCGGGACGCTGAACGGCGACTGGGCCCAGTAGGGCGGTGTGCCCGCGTCGGCGGAGGCGGGTGCGGCGACGACGGCGGGCAGTGTGAACAGGGCGGTGGCCGCGGCCACGGCGAGGGCGGTCAGGCGCCCCCGGCGGCCGGCCGCGCCGGGCGTTCGCCCCGGCGGCCTCGGCAAGCGGGTGTCCATCAGGATGCGCAACCTTTCGGCGACGGTGGAGACAGCTCCAGCGGGTGGGTAAGCATGCTGCGGTGGAGCGTAGAACTTCGGATACATGACCGCAATAATCGCAAGAGACTTTCGTAATTCTTGCAATAGTGACTGCAAGAATTTACGATCTCTGAATGGGGCAGGTCGACACGGGCAGGCGCCCGCCGCCCCGCCGCCGGAGTGTCAGGGGCCTGGCGCCAGCCGATGCGGAGGGGACGCCGATCGAGTCCGCGCAGCGGTGGGCGATTGACAGGCCCGCAGGCCGCTGCCTAGCGTCGAGGCGGCGGTCCGGGATGCGGCCGGCGTCGCCCCGTCCCTGCTCCCGCCCCCGCGAAGGACATCCCGTGGCCGAGACCCCCGCGTATCAGACTTCTGCCCCCGCCCCCGACGCGGTCGCTCCCCCCAGCCCCGGCCCCCGAACCGCCTCCGCCCGTGTGCCGCGCGTCGGGATCGTGGTGGGCAATCCGAAGCCCGCCTCCCGCACCTTCCACGCCGCCGCCCACCTGGCCGAACAGCTCACCGGGCAATCCCCGGACCCCGCCCTCGATCTCGCCGCCCTCGGCCCCGCGCTGCTCGACTGGTCCGACGCCGAGGCGGACGCGGCGGTGCGCGAGGTGCGCGGGCTCGACCTCGTCGTGTTCGCCAGCCCCACGTACAAGGCCTCTTATACAGGGCTGCTGAAGCTGTTCCTCGACCGCTTCCCGTCGAACGCGCTCGACGGCGTGATCGCCGTGCCGCTGATGCTCGGCGCCGGTCCCGCCCACGCGCTCGCGCCCGAGGTCTTCCTCAAGCCGGTGCTCGCCGAACTCGGCGCGGTGCTGCCGACGAAGGCGCTCTACCTGCTCGACTCCGCATACGACGACCCGGAGGCGTACGAACCCTGGCTCGAGTCCGCCCGCCCCCGGGTCACTGCTGCGCTCAGGACTGCTTGTACTCGATGACGCTGGTCACGACCTCGCACACGGAGGGCTGGATGATCTCCACGCGCAGGATCCCGCTCGCCGGGTCGTAGTCCACGCCCTCGGTCTCGAACGTGCCGGAGCAGATCCCGCTCTGCGGGACCGAGCCGAGATCGACCACGTGCCCGGACACGTCGCCGCGGGCGAGCGGCGCCGACAGGTCCACCTCGAGCAGCGGCTTGGTGTTCGGGAACAGCGTCTCGCTGCTGTCGTCGGAGGCGCAGATCAGCTTCGTCGAGGTGACGAAGTCGCAGCCCTGGACGTCGTTGACCTGGTGGTCGAGCTCGATGCCGCCGGACAGGGCCAGGCTGCCGCCGGTCGGCGAGGTCGCCGGGTTGAGCAGCGGCGTCGGGTAGATCTGCAGGTGGTCCATGGTGCCCCACTCGCCCGCGACCATCCACTGCGAGTCAGGGCTGACGGCGTGACCGTTTCCGACCCCCTGATGGCGAACACTGCACGGTGGCGAGTGGCGGTTTCATCAGCGTGGCGTATGACTGGCGTGACGCCAACCAGGCAGGAGGGGCGCGAGATCGCACAGGAGGCGCGCGTTTGCTCCAACTTCGCCGTCCATGAGCTGCCGGCGAAGGAGAGGAGCTCTTCCAGCTGAGCTACGCGACCGTGGAGTAGGTCGGAATCGAACCGACTGCAGCCTGTTTGCAGGACAGGATTTCTGACTGCCAGCCGGGCTCGAAGCGATCGTCACCACATCCTGCAGATGCGCCAGAGTCCGACCGCTGCGGCTTCGAACCCGTGCTTCAGCAGCCAGCCGGCGGTCGCGTCCACACGGCGGACGGCGTGCGACTGGAGGGTCCTCCACGGCGGCAGTCGGTCGGAGACCTTATCGTCGGCGTGGAGGAACACGGTCGTCTGCCGGTCAGTGGCTGTCATGTGGACCATTGTGCGTCGGGTTCGCGGGGCTCCGCGAGTTGCGCCTTATGCCGCTGCTGCCGGGCCTCCTCGAGGTCGCGGCGGGTGGCCGCACGAGCGGGGCGGGGACTTCTCTGGCGTGTGCGGATGCAGGGGCACCGCAGGGTGCTGTTTGGTCGAGAAGTTCCGGATCCGCTCGCGAAACACG
>Ga0310811_10001282_pt1 | contig 32080 bp, 13 predicted proteins | sample YCmetagenome_FD_207642 | JGI IMG/M metagenome (GOLD analysis project Ga0310811, IMG submission 207642) | Soil microbial communities from experimental microcosm in Duke University, North Carolina, United States - YC | ecosystem: Engineered > Artificial ecosystem > Soil microcosm > Unclassified ...
TGTTTTTGAACTGCGAAGTAAACTCCTCGCCGCCCAAAGTGACCGCGAGAATTTCTGGCTTCAACCGTTTACCGCCGCACACGTCGCAAAATTGCGGACTCATGTATTGCTTGAGCCGGTTGCGCATAAACTCGCTTTCGCTGTCCGTCGCGAGGCGCTCCAGATTTCCCAGCACGCCTTCAAATGGACGGTCAATGCTGCTAACCTTGCCCGCGCGCCAGAACTTGAACTCCACATTATCCTCACCGGAGCCGTTCATCAGCAGTTTGCGAAAATCTTCCGGCAAATCCTTGTAAGGCGTTTCGAGGCTCACGTTGAAATGTCCCGCCACCGACCGGAGCATGGCTTTGTAATAAATATTCATCCGCTTGCCCGCGCGCCGCCACGGCTGAATCGCACCGTCCAGTGGCAGCTCCATGTCCGGCACGACGAGCGCCTCGTCAAAAATCATTTTCTGGCCGAGGCCGTGGCAAACCGGACACGCGCCGGCGGGAGCGTTGAAGGAAAAATGTTTCGGGGTCGGCGGATCGTAGCTCTTGCCGGTCGCGGGCGAACACATCTTGTTGGAATGAAGCGTCTCGATCCATTCATCGGATTTGGTGGTGGGCAGCTGGTGCATCGCGAACATCACGCCTTCGCCCAGGCGCAGCGCGGTCTCGGCGGAATCGCCCAGGCGGACGCGGATTTTTTCATCAATCACCAGCCGATCCACGACAGCTTCGATATTGTGGAATTTCTTTTTGTCGAGCTTCACACGGGCGACGTTTTCACCCAGTTCAACAATCTGGCCGTCCACGCGCACGCGCACAAAACCTTCGCGCGCCAGCCGTTCAAACACGTCGCGGAACTCGCCTTTCTGCCGGCGCACGACCGGCGCGAGCAGCATGACCTTGGTTTTCGGCGGCAGCGCGAGAATTTTATCCACGATGTCGCTCGTGCTTTGCGTGGAAATCGGCACGCCGGTTTCGGGACAATGCGCCTGGCCGATGTGCGCATAAAGCAGCCGCAAGTGATCGTAAATTTCCGTCGTGGTGGCGATGATCGAACGCGGACTGCTGCCGGAACTGCGCTGTTCAATGGCAATCGCTGGTGACAAGCCTTCGATATAATCCACGTCCGGCTTCTGCATCTGATCGAGAAACTGGCGCGCGTAGGCGGAAAGCGATTCGACATATTTGCGTTGACCTTCGGCGTAGATCGTGTCGAAGGCGAGCGACGATTTGCCGCTGCCGCTCAGGCCGGTGACGACCACCAGCTTGTCCCGCGGGATCTGCAGCGTGAGATTTTTGAGATTGTGCTCCCGCGCGCCGCCGATGCGAATGAATTCCTTGCTCATGTTTGTGAATTTCCGCTGCTGCGGAAAAATGGAAGCTACGCCAAACCGTGAAAAAAACAAACGCGGAAACGTTAAAAATTAAAACGCCGAAAACCGTCCAGCCCGCCGGCTTTTCAGTCTTCAGCGTTTCAGATTTTTGACGTGGTTACGGCAGCAGGAGCAGCTCGTAGAACTTCAACAGCATGGGTGCGTTCGTATCAATGAAGTTGAACGTGCCGTTGGTCGAGGTGATCGCGCCCGGGAACGGAGTCCAGGCGGACGGATCGGCGATGTTCGTCGTCCACAAGACATTGAACTGGCTGTTGGTCGGGGCGGTCCACGTCAGTTGGATGCTGCCGTTCGTGACGATGATGCCGCCGATGGGCACGGTGTTCGTCCCCGTTGGCGCGGACGGCAGCCCCACGCCGACCAGGTTAATCTGATAGAAACGCAATCCGGTGAGCGGATGTTCCACGCCGTCGTCATGGAAGCTGAACAGGCCGTTCGTCGGCGTCACCGGGCCGGCGTAGGTGACAAGATTGCTGAAGTTTTGCCAATTGAACGGTGCCAAACTGTCCGAGAACTGCACCTGGAAGATGTCGTTCGTCGGCGCAGACCACGTCAATAGGAAACCGCTGTTGGTGTAAGTGACGCTGCTGATTTCAGGCACGGGATTCACGATCACGGCAAAAGAGTTGGTTGCACTCATGGCCGGCACACCGTTGTCCGTCACGATGGTCGTGAACACGTTGCTCGTCCCCGCCTGCGACAGATCCGGCGTCCAGGTGATGATGCCACTGCTGTTAATGACCGGCGGGTTCGTGCCAGCCACGGTGCTGGTCAACGAATAGGTCAAGGTTTGTGCGGGCGCATCCGCATCCATCGCCGTGTTCGTCACGGTGAGGGGATTGAGCGGGTCGGCCACCCGGTTCATCTGCGCCGGCAGCACCGGCGGCGTGTTGGTGGCCGATGATCCGCCGCCCGATCCCAGCAGGATCAATTGATAATATCGCGAACCCGTGAACATCGCCTGCGAACCGTCATCAAGGAACGTAAATGTCGCGTTCGTCATGCTCGCCGGATAGTTCGTGTCGTAGCCCACGATGTTCGTGAAGGTCTGCCAGTTGAACGGCAGGCTGTCGCTCCATTGCACCTGGAACAATTCATTGCTCGGTGCCGTCCACTTCAACAGGAAATTCCCGTTCGTATAAATCACCTCGCTGATCGACACGGTGTTCGTCTGTGACGCCCCAACCACCATGACGGTGAAGCTGTTCGTCGCGCTCATGGCCGGCGTGCCATCATCCGTCACGATGGTTGTGAACACGCTGCTCGTCCCCGCCTGCGACAAGTCCGGCGTCCAAGTGATGATGCCATTGCTGTTGATCACCGGCTGGTTCGTGCCGGCTACCGTGCTCGTCAGCGTATAGGTCAACGTTTGCGCTGGTATATCCGTATCCGTCGCCGTGTTCGTCACCACCAGCGTCGTCAATGGATTAATTGTGCGCGTCGTCTGCGGCGGCAGCACCGGCGGCGTGTTCCCCGTCGGCACGCCCGAACCCAGCAGGATCAACTGGTAATACCGCGAACCCGTGAACATTGCCTGCGAACCGTCATCGAAGAATGTGAACGTCGCGTTCGTCCCGCCCGCCGGATAGTTCGTGTTGTAGCTCACGATGTTCGTGAAGGTCTGCCAGTTGAACGGCAGGCCGTCGCTCCATTGCACCTGGAACAATTCATTGCTCGACGCATACCACGTCAGCAGGAAGCCATTGGTTCCGCCGATGTTCGTATAAACGATGTCGGAAACAGGCACGGTGTTGGTCTGCGGCGGCGGGTTCGTCGAGGTCAGATGGAAATCCACTTCGATCCCGTAACCCACCGGGGAATTGTTGGTATTATTGATGCCCAGATAATAGGTCGTGCCGGGCACGATGTTGGTCGGCGCGCTCAAGGTGCTCAAGACAGTGACGCCATTCGTGGCCCCCGCGAACAGCAGCGAATCATTCGTGCCGGCAATCGTAGGCGGCGTGTTGGTGCTGAACCAGACATCCAGCGGCCCGTTGACCGTGTAGAGCAGGCTGTTCGTGGCGAAATCCGCATATAACGGCACATTGACCCGGTAATAAATAATGCTGCGTCCGAGAATGGTGCCGGTCTGCGGCACGTCATTGGTCAGGTTCAGCACAATGGCATTGGTCAGGCTCGCGATGGATTGCGGCGTCAATGCCAGGGTGTGGAAATAGCCGCTGGAGATGGCGACCGCATTGGTCAGGTTCGGCGGCACGTCCGTCTGACCGGCGGTATCATCGCCCCAGGTCACGATGGTGCCGTCATTTTTCAACGCCACGCTGTGGAACCCGCCGGCGGCAACCGCCACCACATCACTCAGTCCCGGCGGCACATTCGTCTGGCCGGCACTGTCGTCACCCCAGGCCACCACGGTGCCATCGTATCTTAACGCCAGGCTATGATAACTGCCGGCAGCAATCGCCACCACATTGGTCAGGCCCGGCGGCATGTTCGTCTGATGGGCGCTGTCATCGCCCCAGATCGCCACCGTGCCGTCATTTCGGATCGCCAGATTGTGATAGCTGCCGCCCGCGATCGCCACCACGTTGCTCAAGCCCGGCGGCACATTCGTGAGATTAAAGAAGCTGGCTCCCCAGGCCACGATGACGCCGTTATCCCTCAACGCCAGGCTGGAATAAGTTCCGCCCGCGATGCTGACGACACCGTTCAAACCGGGCGGCACACTGATCTGGTTCAGGATGTTCGCACCCCAGGCCGTCACCGTGCCGCCGTTCTTCAAAGCCATGCTGTAATAAGCGCCGCCCGCCACGGCCAGCACATTGTTCAAGCCACCCGGCGCCGTCGCCTGGCCGAAGGTGTTGTCGCCCCAGGCCGCCACCGTCCCGTTGTTTTTCAACGCGAGGCTGTGATCGTAAGCGCCGGCGACAGCCACCGCATTGGTCAAGCTGGGTTGCGTATTGGCCTGGCCGACATAATTCGCGCCCCACGCCACGACATTGGCTTCATCCAAAATCTGATCAAAGCCATAAACCACCGCGAACGCATTGCTCACGACCAGCCGGAAATGATACGGCAGGTTCGGCGTCAGGCCAGTGATCGGGGCAGGCGTGTAAACCACATTGAAGCCCTGACCAACCGCCACCGGCGGCGTGTTGCTGCCATAAAGCGTGCTCGTGCCCCATTCAAACCAGGCGACGGAAGGCAGGCCGTTGGGCGTGGCCATGCCATTTAGCTTGGCGCTGGTGCCGGTGACGGCTTGCGCCGGCTGCGTGAAGGCAAAGGGTGCCATCAAGGCAGGCACCGTGACCGTGAAGGTGTTCGTCGCGCTTAATGATTTGTTGGCTAGCGCATACTGGTTCGTGTCCGTGACCACGGTGGTGAAAGTATAAACTCCGGGCGCCTGCGCCAGCGTCGGAATCCAAGTGATGATGCCGTTGGTATCAATGCTCGCCCCCGTCGGGAAAACCAACAACCGGTAGCTCAACGGATTCGGCGGAATATCGGAATCCATCGCCGTGTTTGTCACGGTGAGCAGGTTCAAAGCGTTGATGATGTAATTGGTCTGGCTGGGAGTATTCGTTGGCCAGAACGGCGCAAGGTTCACCTCATTGATCGTGAGAGTGAGGATATTCGTCGCGCTCATCTGCGGAAGCCCGTCATCCGTGGCCACCGTGGTGAGGGTATAAACTCCGGGACCCTGGGCCTCGCTCGGCGTCCAAGTGATGATGCCGGTAGTGGGATCAATCACCGGCGCAGGATTATTGGTGACATAGTTTAAAGGCCAGCCATTGGCGATCATGGCATTGGTATCAATGCCAAAATAAAGCACATACGTTACCGTCTGATTCGTATCGTCCGTCGCGGTATTGGTCACCGTCAATGGCACCAGTTCGTCAAATGACAGATTAAGGTTGGTGTTCGGAAACACCGGCGGGAAATTTGTTATCGTTGCGTATAGGATGGGCACGGCGCTGACCATGACCTTCACCGTCACCGGCCCGAAATAGGCGACCGTGTCAGCGTTGGTGACATACACATCGAACGACGCATAGCCGCTGTAAGGCGGTGCAGCCACTGTCGGCGTAAAGACAGCCAGCGTGTTGCTCTGGATCACCACGTCGTTCGTATCCACATTATTGGTCAAATATACGGTGCCATTGACGGCATTCCCCACCGAGAAACCCAGATGGCCGGTGTTGCCGAAAAGCTGATACAAATCCACGCCGGCTGGCGTATTGGTGACGGTCAGCGCGTGCGGCCCGGCGCGCCACGCCAAGTATTCTTCCAGCGTGGTGTAGCCGATGAAATTGACATTCGTCGAGAGCTGGTTATTACTCGCGTTGGTTGGATTTTGTCCCAATGTAGTTTCCCAGAAATCAGGGAGGCCATCATGATCGGTGTCCAGATAAGGTTGCATGACAGACGCAGATGAAGATTTCCCAGCACTGCCAGCAATGTAGATGGCCTGGATTTCGCCTGCCGACAGGGCGCGATTATAAATGGTGACTTCATCCATGCCACCGGCAAAAGTATTCACCGGCATCCCATCAACGCGTTTTCCTAACACAACATCCCCGGTGGTCTTTGGAACAAAAACTCCCAGGTTCTTAGAAGCTACCGCAGCACCATTGAGATACAACACGGCAACTCCTGAATTGGTGTCATAAGTCAGCGCGACATGCTGATAAACATCATTCGTCAGCAAACCGGCGGCCGAGGAAACCACATGAGAACCATTCGTAGAATCCACCAGATTTGCATACAAACAGCCCGGCCCGCCGCCGCCCGGTGAAGACACGGAAATCCAAAAATAAGTTCCTGGAGCAGTGTCCGATTCCACAACCCCATTGACGGGCATTGTGGCCGGTCCCGATCCAATGGTTCCGACATTATCATCATCATCCCAGGAACCGGCCCGCGGATCGCCGGCGGCAAAAACATAAACATACCATTGATTACCAGTGTAATTATTCGGTTCGCCCGGCGACCAGTTTCTATAGGCCGCCGTCTCTCCGTTTATCCAGGTAAAATTATTTATGTGCGACAGGCCGTTGGTGTCATGTGACGGATTATTCAAGCCAATCCACAAAGAATGGTTTGTGCCGCCGTAGGTGGAAAATGTGTTGTAAACCCAGGCGTTTTCAGCGGCATCATCAATGGTCGCCAGATGTCCGCCCAAAGCCTTTGCCTGATTCTCTGAGTTCGTCCAATTGTCAGCTTGCAACAGGTAGTAATAATGGCCGGTGGCCGGGTTGAAAACAGGGCCAGACAATACGTTTGGATTGGGACCGGCATTTGTCCCCCAGCCGAGCAACGGCCTGGGGGAGGAAACATTGGTTGGATCAATCCACTCCTCGATTGTAAACCCGCTGCCAACGCCAACGTTTAGTTGGGAGGTGGCGGGCACAAAAACATAGCCATTCGTATCTTTGAAATTGAAGGCTTGGTCTACTTCACCCGGAGCAAATCCCAACCCGCCCATCAATATTCCATCGTTATGGCCAGCACTGTCAGAGGCATCGCCTTCGGCCCGCCACCAAGCAATTGGCCCGGACGCCAGCGGCGTAGAAATAAGTCGGCCCGTCTGATTGCGGACTTTCCAAACGATGTCCGCATCCACCGCATCGCGTTGGCACATGTTCACGCCGGCAAAATCCAGAACTTTCTCATACGCCAGATACGCCTCGTCCGTCGGCACGGGAATCAACGGGAACGGCTGTTGAAACTCCGTATAATCGTTGGTGAACATGTGCCACTGCGTGTCGGCCCCGTTCAGGATGCGGTTGGTGTCGCTGTCCATGAAGTTGTTCGTCTGGAAAATCCAGTTGGCGGCCAGCGCATTGGTCACGCCGCCAAAAAACGCGATGTTGGTGATGGCGAAGTTCGTCGCAAAGAGCGCCGTGTCCGGGCCGGCGATGAGATAGTTGGCGGCATAATTCAACTGGTTCGTGACCCCGGCGGGGCTGGCCGTCAAATCATTCGTCCCGCCGGACAGACCGGGGAACAGACCCCAGTTGTAGATGACATTGTTCACGAAATCCAAACTGAGATTGTCGCCCACCTGCGGATTGCCGCTGTAATTGTCGGCGTAAAGATTATGGTGCAAACTTAATGCTCCATTGCCATAGCGTAAAAGCGAGCCAACGCCTTGCTGCGGGTTGTTGGTCCGGTAAAGGCTGTCGGCCAGGATGGACCATTGCACCGTGACGTTGGAGGAATTCAAAACGGACACCAGATTGTTCGCGCTCCACGAAGCGGAAACGTGGTCGGCGATGACATTCGAGGTGTTCAAAAACTGGAGCGAATCGCCCTGGCTTCCAGATCCACCGGTTGAAGTTTGAATCATCTGTAATCCGTTGATAGGAGCTGCAAGGTCATTATCTGGAGCCACCGTCACCTGGATCACATCGCTCAGCGAAGACACCGTAACTCCTTTAAATACGACATACTGTTGACCTTGTTGCCATACCATCGGATTGCTCCACACAGTTCCAACCGCAGTCTTGAACGGTCCATAGCCATTTGCTCCTATCTGAAGACTAACCGCGCCATTTTCGGTCGGTCCTCCATGTGCATACACATACAGGTCGTAAGTGGCCGGAGGAATATTGCCCAAAGTAAACACAACATTGCCGTTCCCATTCGGCAGTGGATATAGAAACGTGTTGAACATGTAGTCCGGCGCCGTGTTCGGCCAAGCTCCAGGCGCGTTCGTTATGTATAGGTTAATTCCTGAAGCCGTCCCATCGAACCACAAAAGATTCGCCAGTGTGCCAGTAGTTTTATATCCGCCAGAGCCGTCATCCCGGCTGTATAGGTTCCATAAATCGTTCGCTGTATATCCAATGGCCGCCGGCCCTCGCTCGGGGCTAATCGTTCCAGAACCCGTATTAAAATCAACATTGAGAAGATTTGGCAGGTTTGTGCTGACACCCGGCCGGAACCGCACGCTGCGGATGATCACGTCATGCGCGGACTGCACCGTCGTCATCTGGCCGGCTACGGTAACACCGCCACACGTCGCGCTCTGGCCGGCGATGGTCAGATATGAATTGGTGATCACAATCGGCGAAAGCAGGTTGATGGTGCCGGTGATGTCAAAGATCACGGTGCGGTTGCCGGCGTTGACGGCGGCGCGCAACGTGCCCGGGCCGGAATCGCCGGTGGAAGTGACGTGATAAACCGTGCTGATCATGCCGGCGTGGCCGGCGCCCACCGCGCCGCCGCCGGAACCGGTGGCACCCGGGAAGGCCGGGAAATACGCATTGGTTTCCACCGCCGCCACAATGGTATAGCTGATGGTGGTTTTATCCTTGTTCGGCACGCCGAGATACCAGTCCGCCAGCAGATTGGTTTGTGAGGCGTTCGTGAAAACCATCACCAGTTCGGGATCGCGCCCGGAGTTCTGGCTGGTGTGCAGGAACGGCGGTGCCAGCGGCAGCGCATTGGTCTGCACCGTCAGATCGCCATCGCCGGTCTGGTTGTAAACCTCGAAACGGATGCCGGCGGCATTGGTCAAACCATGATTGATGGCAGGACTGAAGCGGAAGAAATTGGTCAGCGCCGCGCCCGGGCCGGCGGTGAAGTTGACCGGCACGCCGTTCGTCAGGTCAATGATCGCCGGCGGTGCGTTGGACATATCCAGTTCCTTCGCGAGCACGGTGTAGCCCACCGGGCCGTTGTCGCGCCGGATCACACCCAGATACCAGGTTCCCGGCGAGACCGGCACCGGCGAGGAATTGGTGAGCACATAAATGTTCTCATCCAGATTGCTCACATTGAAGCTGCCGTAATCAGAACTGGTCAAGGTCGGCAACGGCACGCCCTTGCGGACGACAAGGTCGGCATTGCCGTTCGTCATATCCAAAAGCTGGAACGTCGCCTCATACGCGTTGGAACTGACAGCGAAGGAGTAATACCGCACTGCGTCGCTGGCATTGGTGGTCAACACATCGGTGACGGGCACGCCGTTGGACAGGCCCGGAATATCAAAGTCCACTTCCAGCGTCCCCGAAGCCAGTTGCGTTCCGGGATTTCTGATCCCGAGATAATACGTCTGCCCGGGCAGCAATGGCGGCGTGCTCGGTGGATTGGCGGCCAAAACCGGAGAACCGATGCCGGCGGTCGCATTCGCCAGCAACTGGTAATCCGGCAGCACGGTTCCCGTCGGCGGCTGGGTCTGGTTGAACAGCAAATCCACCGGCGCCGTGGATGAAACCAGGATGTTCGTCGCGAAATGCGCCCACAGCGGCACCGGCACCGCGTAATAATTGATCTGCCCTGCGCCCACGGTGAATCCCGTCGGTGTCTGCGGCGCGAGCGAGGCGGCATACGTCGCATTGGATTCGAGAATGAAGGTCATCTGCCAACTGACCAGTTGCGACAGGTTGGTCACATAAGCCCCCACGCGGTTGTCCCAGACTTGCAGCGTCCAGTTGCCGTAGGCCGGGCTGCCGGTCAGCGCCGCGAGCGCCTGCTCGGGCAGGTAATACAAGGTGCCTTCCGGCACTTCGGTGATGGTAAAAGAATCCAGCAAGATGCCCGGTTCCAGGCCGGTGATCCGCAGCGGCATGGAATTCGTCGTGGCCGTGAACGTGAAGCCGCCGATCTGCCACTGGTCGTTGTCGCCCATGATCAAACGGCTGTTCGCGCCCAGCGAAACTTGCGCCTCGGCCAGGCCGAGCGCCGGCGTGATGGATGGATCAAACTTGCCCGTGAGTCCGTTCGTGGCGCTGGCGGAAATGTTATGGATGGCGAAAATTTCCGCTGCCGACAGGGCGCGGCTATACACGCTCATCTCATCCATCTTGCCGCCGTAATAATAATTGTTGGTCGAGCGGGTCATGTCCCGGCCCAGCAGGATGTCGCCGTCCGTCTTCGGCACGAACACGCCGAAATAATTCGTCGCGACGTTGGTGCCGTTGAGATACAGCATGGCGACGCCGGTGTTCGTGTCGTAGGTCAGGGCGACGTGCTGATACACGTTGCTCTGGAGCAGGCCGGGCGCGGAATAAATTTCATGCGTCACGAAATTCGTGTCCATGATGTTCGCGTAGAGGCAGCCGTTGGTGCTGGCGAACGCCAGATTCGTCGTGCCGGGCGTGTTCGTGGCCGAAATCCAGAACTGCACGCCGTTCGTCTGGATGTCGTTCACTTCCACCACGCCGTAAGTTTTGTTCGTCGTCACCGTGGCGGGACAGACCGCGCCGGTGTTATTCGCCAGTTCCCAAAGGCCGGATTCCAGATTGGTTCCGCCCAGCATGGCGGTGAAGCGATGATTGCCGTCGCAGTTCAACGGCTGGCTGGCCAGCCAGTTCGTGTAAGCCACATTCGTCTGGCCGCCGGCCCACGCAAAAGTCGCGGGCGGATTATTCGTCAGGCCGATCCACAGGTTGTGGTTCACGCCGCCGTAGTTCGCAAAATTGTCACGAACCCAGTTCTGTTCGTTGGCGGTTTCCAGCGTCACGAGATGGCCGTTCAACGCGATGGCCCAGTTTTCCGAAGCCGACCAGTTCGTCGCGCCCAGCAGATAATAATAATGACCCGTGGCCGGGTTCAAAACCGGCCCGGCTTCGATGACCAGGTTCGTCACCGCCGAGTTCGTCGGCACATGCGCCAGCCATTCGACCAGCGGCTGCGGCCGGGTCAGATTGGTGGGATTGATCCAACCTTCCACCGTGAAACCGCCGCCCTTGCCCACGTCCAACGAAGGATTTTGCGGGATTTGCACATAGGTATTTGTGCCGGCAAAACCGAACTGATCGCCGCGATCTTCAAACTGGAACGCCTGGCCGACTTCGCCCGCCGGGAAATTGAACCGGCCGATCAGCGCGCCGTTGTTGCCATTCACTTCCGGATCGGAACTGTCGCTGGCGTTGCCTTCGCCGCGCCACCAGCCGGCGATGCCCGGCCCGCGATACGCGTAGGTGACTTGATATTTCCGGCCGACGGTGAACGGCAAATCGCGGGTGATCGTGCCCAGGCCGAGCGCGAGATAATTGCTCCCGCTCTGCGCGGTGGAAGGCTCCGTCACCACGCTCACCAGGTTGTTGGTGAACACCAGCACGTTGGTGACCGGTTCAAACAGGCCGTTGGTCGGGTTCAATTCGCTCGTCACCGTCACCAGATTGGTGGGCACCGTCCAGCCGCCGAACGGATCGCCGATGTTCGTCTGGGCCAGGTAATTTCCATCGGTGCTGCTCTCGAAATCGCTGAACGAAAAATTGGTTCCCGGGTTGCTGAGGTCGTAAGGCGGAATGGCGAACTTGATCGGCACATTCGACAGGTTCGTGTCGTCGGTGAACGTGAGATAATTGACATCCGCGTTGACCACGGTGGCCGTGACATCCCACTTGTCAGAGATGGCGTTGGTATTTCCGTCCTGGTTCATCACAATCACGAGATGGTCGGCAACGCCCGGACCATAAGGAATGGACACCGTGCCGGTGCCGGTCACCATGCCCGTCGGTGGATTGATTGAAGTCGTGCTGTAAATATCCACGCCGTCGTAATAAACATCCATCCGATCCGCCAACTGATACATGTCGTAATTGATGATCAACACGCCGGAATTGTTAACGGGGCCGATGGAAATGTTCGTCGTCGCCAGACCGCCGGAAACGGTCGTCGGGTAATAATTCGTCGTGTAAGTCAGATGGCCGATGTCGTTGGTGGTGCCGTTGCCCCGGTTTTCCATGAGCAGCACGCGCTGGCCGGTCGGGCTGACCAGCGTGAAGGTCAAATCCGACGCGCGTTCCGTATTGACCACCATGCCGACATTCACGGAGGCGATGGGATTGGTGGCGCCCACAAATATGGTGGAACCCGAAACCGCGTCGTCATTAAGCGAGGTCGCCGGGTTGGTCGTGTAAGTGTATAGGTCGCTGGTGTCCGTGCCGATGCCCAGCGTGGCGGAAACATAAACATTCGTGGCCGGGAACAGGCTCGGATTGTAGATGCCGATGAAATACTGGCCGGCATTCAGCGGCGGTCCGACGGAAATGGAATTGCCGGGATCCAGACCGGTCGGATAGGTGCCGAAAAGACAGTTGGTCAGGCCGGCCGTCTGATCAAAATCCGCCGCCGTCGGTTCATTGCCCACTTTTTCATACATCTGCAGGGGCGGCAGCGCCGGCGTGATGGCTCCCGAGAGATTGGTTGCATTAAACGTCAGGTTGGTATAGCCCGGCGGGACATCCACGTAGTCAACAAACCAGCCCTGCGCCGGAACGGTGATAATGGTGCCGTCCGTCAGCTTGCGATGCGGCTGGATGACGAAACTGAGCTGGCTCACCTGGCCGACCTGTCCCGGGGCATTGTCGGATTCGTTCAAGATCCACGGACCGAGCGCGGACTTGCCGCGATAATCCACCAGATTGCCGGGGCCGTCCGTCGGCCGCGTGCCGGCGACGGGATTGCGGCTGTCATCATAAACCAGCGGCGCGGTGCCATAGGTGTTGCCGAGGCCGGCGTGATTGTTCAACACCACGGAAGTCGTGCCGAAGGTCAATGCGCCGAACAAGTCGCCAAAATTCTGATGCTCGTCCAGGTTGTTCACCGTGACCTTGCCCACCTCCATCGGATAAATGGCCAGCGCGAAAACATACGCCACGCCGGGATGCGACGGCGTGCCATCGGGAATCAACGTCGGCAGCAGCAGGCCGTTGACGACCTGATCGCCGTTCGCGTCCAGCGAGCTGAACGGCGTCGAGGTGAACACCGGCAGGAATGCGTATTCCGCCGCCATCCGGTCCTCGGATTTCACGCCGATGTAATAAACATCGCCCGGCTTGGAGTCGGTGTAATAAACAAATTCCGTTCCGCCCTGCCCGAGCGACGAACGGCTGCCGGCCGAGCCGTTAAGGCAGTTCGCAATGACGACTGGATCCAAATTGGTCAGGCCGGATGCGCCCGGGCCGGTCGCCACATACAGATCAATGTCCCCCTCCGGCCGCGTGGCGTCGGATACGGAGTCCGCATTCACACCCATGCGCGGAATGGAAAGCGTGCTCGATTGGAACGTGATGAACGCCGCGTTGGTGAAATCCGCCGACGGGCCGTCGTTGGTCACCACATAGAAATGCCACTGATTGGTCATGCCCACAGTCAACTGGCTGTTGGCGCCCCAAACCGTATTCGTGCCCAGCGGAATCGTGTTCGTGCCCAGCAACGGCGAGCTGGCCCCGGCCATCTGGTTGAACAGCGGCGAGTTCGTGGTCGTTATCACCGTGACCAACTGCCCGCCGGTCGGGTTGGTGACGGGGGTCTGTTCCGCCACCGAAGTGATCGCGTCCGGCACTTCGCCCTCGCCGCAGGAAACCACCAGCGCATAATCCTGCACCACGCTGTTCGTATGCGCGGTCACGGCGTTGACGTTCACCGCGCGGCCCACCACCGTAACCGAGTAGCGGCTGCCCAAGAGTTCCTGATTCGGGCTGAGGAGAATGTTTTCCACGTTGTTGATCGAATCATACGCCGGCGCGGAGTTCGTATTCCACGGCAGGTTGTAGCCGACGTCCGATGAAATATCGTTGCCAAAATAAACCTCGCCCGTGTCCAGGTTGGTGATGATGAGATCCAAGTTGTTGACCAGTTTGATCGCGGCGGCCGGGTCGCCGCAGGGATCCGTCCACACCAGCGTCGCCTTGAGCGGCAGATAATTTGCAAAGCCAGCGGTGTTCAGATTGACGATGTAAGTATGGCTGTCGCCGGTCGCCAGCGCGTTGGTCGGGCTTTGATCCACGAAGAACAGCGGCGAATTCACGCCGATGGCGGGCGCGTTGCTGGCGGTGAACGGCAGCGTATCCGGCAGGTTCACCAGCCCCCAACCCTGCAAATTGACGCCGTTGGTGACGGCGTAGGAATAGCTGCCCACCGCCCGCGAGCCGTTGATGAGCATCGCCTTCAACAACGCCGGGCTGGGCGCGATTTTCAGCGTATTGGTGAAATAATCCTGCATCAAGGCCAGCACGCCCGACACGCCCGCCGCCGACATGCTTGTGCCGGAGTCGTAGCGATAATACGGCCCGAGCAAATCGTCCATGCCCAGCAGCACCGAGTAAAGGTCGCCCACGTTGTTCGTCGTGTAGATGAAAACCGTCAGGTCATAATTCACCGGCGCGTTCGTGCTGTTGCCCACCGCAAAGTCAAAGCCGCTGTTCTGGATCTGTTGCAAATAACTTCCGCCACCGTCCGGCGGAATGGAAACGCCATTTTTGGCCGTCATGAAATCATAGCTGGTGGTGGTGGGATAACCCGACTGCTTGACATAGATCGGCAAATCCGACGGGAAAGGGTTGGAATATTTGTTCGGCGTGATGGCGATGTTCACCCCCACTGCGTTTGCCGGAACGGTCACGTTGTAATAGACCAGGCCGTTCGTAGCCACCCGCTGGCTCAGATAAGGAATGGGGAAAACATTGGTCGGGTTCAAAAACGCGTTCGTGTCCCACTGGCTTGAACGCGTCGAAACCACAAATGTCCCCGGCGCGACCACGTCCGGCTTGAAACGCCCAAACGTCCCTTCCGTGCCCACACCCACGTTGCCGCGCGAGGAATAGCCCGCCACCTGCCCATCCGAATCCGTCCCCGGTTGCCAATACGCGCTCTGGTTGGTGGTGCCGTCGTCATTCACCACCGTCACGAGGTTCGTGATGTTGCGCAACTGTTCCAACGCGCCGACCGTGATGACGTTCTTGGCCGTGCCGGGCGAAAGAATCGTGTCCGAACTCCCGCCAGAACCGTCTTCATTGCCGCCGCCGCTGCCGCCCGCAGCAAATACGAACAGCACCGGCTGCGAACCGGTGTTGAACGGCAGCGCGTCCCGCGTCGCCGCGTCGTAGCTCGCCGCCGCCAGGTCATAATCAAAATCGCCGCCGTAGGTCCAACTGTTGTTGGAGATCAACGCCCCCTGACCCGCCGCGTTCGTCTGCATCGCAAAATCCGAGTGGCCGTAGCCGAACGAGAACAGCGACGCCCCCGGTGCCATGCCCCGGAACTGACCATCCACGGCCGGCATGAGCGAACCTTCCGCATCCAGCACGGTCGTGGATTCTGTGCCGTCGCCCGCGATGATGCCCGCCACATGCGTGCCGTGGCCGCTGGTGTCATTATTGATGTCCGGGCCGAAGACGCGTCCCGTCAAATCCGGGTGCGTCGCGTCAACGCCCGAATCATTCACCGCCACCAGCACGTTCGCGCCGGTCAAATCCAGATAATTTGAACTCGTCTGCGAATCCGCCGCCACGCCCAGCGTCGCGCGCGATAAATCGTCCGCCGTCACGCGCTGATGCGACGGCTCCATGACTTGCACGATGGGCGACCGCGCCAGCGCCGTCCAGTCCTTTGGCGGCAGCACCCGCGCCACCAAACCGAACGGCGATTGATCCCAGCCGATGATCTTTGCCCCCAGCGGCTCCAGTTGTTTTTCCGCCGCCGCCTGGTCCGTCGTGAGCAGGCCCAACGTCAGCGCCGTTCCCGGCGTCAACGGTTTTTCTTCCACCGCCCGGCCGAGCAACGTCGGATTCACCTTGTAATACGGCTCGTAAGGCAGCACTGCCTGCACCAGTCCGTTGCCGGACAACGCCGACGCGCCGGCGGCGGACAGCCGCACGAGATACGCGTTGTTCGGGATGTAGGAAATGATCTGTCCGCCCGCCGACACCAGCAGCTCGCGGAACCGCGCGTCAATCACGCCACGCGCCTGCACGATGAACGCGCCCGGCTCCTTGCCCGCCTGCAACTGCTTGGGGATCTTCATATCCAATTTCAAATCCGTGTCCAGCAGCGCGTTTTGGAGCAGGATCGCATGCGGCACGTCCGCCAGTTCGCCGAGGGTCTTGGTCGTGTTGGTCAGCCGGAACGCCAGCCGGTTGGTGACATTCGCGGTGGAAGACGTTGAAGCCGCCGGGGCCGTGGACACTTGATTGCTGGCCGCCGAATTCGCGGCGGCAACCGGCGCGGTGGCCGGTGCCACGGGCGCGGAACGCCGGCCGGCCGGCCAGAAAAACCAAGCCGCCGCCAGCGACAGCAGGCACAACAAAATTAAAACCTTCGAACGCACTTTCATAAAATTGTCACTTCAGATTTCAGTTCACTTCACATTTCAAACTTAAATGCTCCAATAAATTTTCCCGGCCGCCGCGCCGATGACGGCGGGCGCCAGTTCGTCCACGGATTTTTCGGGTTCAATCATGTTTTTCATCTTGGCGCTCTTGGCGTCTCGGCGGTTCACCCGTCAATTCGGCGGCAGCGGATTGTAACTCTCCACCGTCGTCGTGAAATTCGTGCCGGTGGCGCTCACGTGCCGGTCCATGCGGATGACCGCCCGCGCGGCGCTTTCCGCCACCACCTGATAATTCGTCACCAATCCGAACGCGGTGCCGCCGCCCGCCAACGCGGTCGAACTCGTCACGATCGCATCCTGCGCCGGCTTCAGCGTCTGGCCGTAGCAATAAACCAGATAACGCGGCGCGGTCGGGCAGGTCAGCAGCGACATCATCTGCTGCGGCAGCCATTCATAAACCGCGTCGCTGATGCCGTAATTCAACTGGTTCGTGTTCAAGAATGGCGAATACTCTGTCAGCAATGCGGCGGAAAGAATATCGCCCTTATGTTCAAATGTTCCAACCACGCCATCCAGATTGGTGTAAATCGCCCGCGAATTATTGATGTTCGCCACCAGCTTGCCCAAGTCAGAATTCACTCCGCCCACGCCCGCCGGTTGGATGACCAGCCAACTGTTACTGGTCTGAAAGCTGGAGTTGGGTGGAAGAAATGAAGGCAGGAAAAAAGAATTGGTCAGCGCCACCATGCCGCTGAACAAGGCCGACCACGCCGCGAGATGCGTCTGGTTGACCGACAATTGGCCGCGCGTGGCGTTTTCATTGGGCGACGTCGTGAACAAATCAAACAACATCCGATCCTGCAACGGCCCGCTGTTGGCGGCATCACTCAGATTGTAATCGCCCGTCCAAGCCGCCCAAGTGTTGGTGCCCGAAAAAATGGTCTTGCTGGCATTGAAAAATGAATGCAGGACGTTGTGCGCCTTGAGATAGACCGTCTGCCACGGCGTGCCGCGATGCACCCGGCCGATCCAGCCCACTGTGGGATATTTATTCGTGGGGAAATCCCAGTAATCCGAACCCCAGACCAGCGGGTCTTTATAGACCAGGTTGTAAGGATTATCAAAATTGTAGGCCGAAGTTTGAAAGGTTGTTGGCGCGATCTTGCCCCACGGCTGGTAACGACCCTTGACGATGTCGGTCGTCGGCGGAACCGGAAACGGCGAGGTCGTCGCATCATCAATATGCCCCCAAATCCCGTTCTTCTGAACATTGTTTCCCGCCCAAACCCCGGCATTGCCCGCATCCAAGTCGTTGACCGTGTAATGCACCAGCGGATCGTTGACCTGATACAGATACGGCACATAGACCATGCGCGTGGCCGTATAAGGCGCCTGCACCGCCAGTTCAAAATTGGTGTAATATGCCAATGAGCCTGCATCTGTTTTGTATTGATAAACGGAATCAGGACTCAATATTGCCGCAAAGAAAACTCGCGCGGCTAATTGAGGGTCACTTATGCCAGGAATCCTGGGCGAAAGCTTGTTCCAACGGGCAAATGCAGGCGGTTTGGCGGGACTGCTTGAAATCGTCATTTGATCAACGATCCCCCAGCTCGTCGCGGATCCCGAACCAAAAACATTCGTCACCCACAAATAATCATTGGGCGGCCCCCCTGGCCCCGGATCATTAAGGCCGCTGTTCAAGTTGCCGTTGTTGATCGGGCCGCGCAACTGGACGTAGTCAATCACATGCGAGCCGTCCACGATGTAAGCCTGCAACCAGTTCGTCGTCATCAGGCCAAGTTGCGGCAGCGGATACAGATCGTGCAGATTCGTCTCCCAGAAATAAGTCGCAGTGGCGCTGTTATTGAACGTCTTGGTGGTAAAATTATAGACGGATTGGGGCACGACCGTGTTGGTCCATTGCCAGGCAAAAAAGGATTGGGGATCCGGCGCTCCACCGCCAAAGGCCGCCCACTTTGAGCCGGGCCAACGGTAGGGATGATAGAGATAATTCGCAACCGCCCGGGGGAGGAAGAACGGCGTGCCCCAGTCAGAATTCGTCACCACGGACTGAACCTCGGAATGCACTGAGATATACAGGTTCAATCCTGGTCCGCCATAGTTGGTCGGATAATCGTTGGCATAGGAGTTCCAGAAAGAAATGCCTATGTTGTTCGTGATACTCATCACCACCATCTGGTTCGTCCAGATATTGGCCCCCGGCCCGATATGGTCGCGCACCACCTGCAGCTTGCGGGTGAACTGCGCGGCATTCACCATCGAAAACTGGTTCAGCGCCGGAAAACCCTTCTTCGCGCCGATGATCCACGGGACGCCATAGACATTCACCGAAGCGCCATTGGTGTAGATGGGATTATTGATCGTTCCCATGGTGGTCAAGCTGGAAATATCCAGCGGCAATGACAACTGGGGATCTGTCGTGCCACCCACGGTGTTCGGCACGCCGCCGTGCATTAGATTGGTATAGCCGACGATGAAAACGTTATCATCAACATTACGTTCAAAAACGGGGCGGAACACGGATGGATAATTCCCGCCTTCCATCGCCGCCGTATTCGTCGCGGCGTCGTATATGTTGGCCGCAAGCTGGAGCACGCGGTTGACGGCCGGCGTGTAGGCGAACACATACCGCCCAAGATAGTTGTTCCAGGTATAGACCGGAATGTGACTGATGCCAAACGCCGGCACTTCATTGGTCATCCCCAGATACGGAAAATTGGTCAGGCCGAATCCGTTCGGCCCGATGTAAGGCGTGTTGGGCGGAATGCCGCCATAGTAAGTCAGCAGAAAATTGGTCGGGTCGGACGCATACCAGTTGGTGGTGTAAAGCTTCAACATCGAGTCGGCGGCGGCGTTGAAAAAATCCTGTGCCGTCCACGGCACCAGGTTCGTCTCGGCCCCGGGAACGATGGTGACGCCCATCACCACGCCGTTGCTGTAATTCACCACGGCATTGGAATAATTGAGGTTCAGCTTGCTTTGCTCCGGCACGGTATCGGTGCCCAGTTCATCCAGCATCCGGTAAAATGTGTAGCGGTCGTAGGAAGAGTTGCCGTTGCCCGCATTCATCAGCCGGTTGGTGAAACTGCCCACGCCGCCGGACGATTTCGTCGGATCAAACAATTCGGATGGCAGCGAATAAAAATGGTTGGGATTATTGGCCCCCGCCCAAAAATTGCCCGGCGCATCGGGGATGAAATCCGCATTCGTATTCACGGTCGTCTGCAACGGCCCATCGGCGTAAGTGTCAATCCCGTCATTTGGTAAAACATTGTTGGCGCTAAGAAACGGAAATAAAAAAATGGCCGGGGCCAGTCTGTTGTAAGCGAAATTGTAACGCCAGGACAGCAGCGCACGGGCATCGTCAAACGGAATGCCGTTGTTAAAAAAGGTCGGCTCCCGATACAGATACGGAGCCGTGATCGGATCCCAGGAGTTGGTGTTGAGATCGGTAAGAAAAGCCGCCAAGTTCAACTCCCAGGAGCCGACACCTTGGTTGCGCATAAACCCGTCCTGGCCACCGGACGCCGGGTTGACCCTCCGATCCGCAGCCTGATTATGAATATAATTCAAATCCAACGTGTTTCCGATGGGGACGGCGGCAAACGCGTAGCGGGCGATGAAATGATTGTTCGGTCCGTGCGGCTGGTCAGGATGCTCCAGCACGCCGATCCATTCCGGGTCGCCGGTCATGAGGTTGGTGAGCACGTCGGCCGCGTTAAAACTCTCCGTTCCGTCCTGGTGCAGGTAGCCGCCGGTGTTTCCCCGGACCGGCTGCAGCCCGTTGCCTTCATCCGCCGCGTTGCGGTTCAAATCCAGGTAATACCGGAAATCACGCGCGCCGGTCTGCTGGTTGGTCAGCACAAACACCGGCGCGCGCGGCAGGAGCCACAGGTTGGCGATGTTCTGCAACAGGTCATTGCCCGTGACGGGATTGCCATTCGCGTAGTTGTAATTAACGTTGGTGGCAAATCCGTTGTTGGGTTCAAAGCCCGCGCCACTGATGAAATTCGTCGAGACGAGCAGGTTGAAACTATAGGCGGCGACATTGGTGCTGGCCAGGATGTTGGCGGCGATCTGCGCCTGCGCGGCGGCGAGCGCGGCATCGTCGGCCAGCCGCGCCGTGGCGGTGTCCGTGGTGGTGCTGACGGCATTGCGTTCACGGCTGGACACCGCCAGAAACGCCAGCGCCATCACCAGCGTGACCGAAAGCATGATGAGCGTGATGACGAGGGCGATGCCGGAACGGGATTTGCGATTGCCAATGGCCAAGCGCCAATTACCAAACAAGCGACGGCGCGACGCGGCCGTTTTCGCAGCGCGGCGGCAAATTGGAAATTGGAAATTGGAAGTTGGAAATTTCATTGGTAGGCGGTGGGGTCAACATTCGGGATGGTCACGCGCTGGCGGAACAGATGCACCCGGCCGGACTGACCTTGGAGAAATTCCCATTGGGCGGGAGCCTGCCACGGAAACTTGGTGGGAACGCTCAACGATTCGGCGCGGGCGAGCGTGGAATCCTCCATCACACCCAGCTCCAGTTCCACCGACGCGGGCACCGTGTTGCTATACATGTAAATCTGCGCCTCGCCGTAATAGGGCGGCAGAAACTGTGTGTTCAGGGCGTTGGTATAAACCGGGAAGGAGAGATCCCCGTTGATCGGCCGGCCCTGGGGATCCTGGGCGCGCACTGTGAACTGCACCACGCCGTCAATGACGTGGCTCATGTTCGTCCATTGGGAAGCGGCGACTTGCTGGGCAAACAGATTATACAGCAACCACGGCGAATAATTCACATTCGTCTCCGCGTAAAACCGGTAGAGCGAATACAGCGTGGTATTGTTGGTCGCATCCACGACGTAGCCCACGCCGGTCCATTGGGTGTTTTCGCGGCCCAGCACAAAGAAGGTGTTCAGCAGATTGGTGCGCTGCACCGAACCGCCCGGCAGATTTTGCGGCAGCGGTTCGTAGCCGGCCTGGCCGTTGGCCACCACAAAAAAATTCACCGGCGGATATGGCGGAAGCGCCGGATTATTGCTCATGCCGCCGGACGGCGTCATGCCGCGCAGGTCAGACGCGATCAAATCCACCGCCGCGCGGCTGCCTTCCAGCACGTCCGTCTGCGTGACGCTGGCGCGAAACGCCTTTTGCGTGCTGTTGAACACCGCCATCAACGCCAGCACGATCAGCGACAGCAGCGTCATCACCAGCAGCAGTTCCACGAGGGAGAAGCCGCGATGATTTCCGATTTCCGATTTCCGATTTCCGGTTAAACGGCAGGACGAAAGCTCGCCGAAATCAATCGGCAATCGGCAATCGGCAATTGGCAATTTCTTGGTCATGGCGCGTTGGTGAACGACTGCGATTGGTAAAAATAAAGCCACTGGTTTGGCCAGTTGTAATAATTTGTCGCTGCCAACTGCCCGGCGACCGTCGTGCGAAAAGTCTGGCGGCCGGGACCGAGCTTGCCGTTGGGATATTGCGGCCACAGGAACGTCAGCCGCAGCTCGCGCTGGTTGCCCGCCAGCGCCAGCGCATAGGCTTTTTGGGCCGGCGACAGGATATACACATTGGTGTCCACCGGCGTCGGCGCGTTCACGCAGAACAGCCGGTAGGTCAGCGTGTCTTGAAACATGATGCTGTCAGAGGCTTGCGGCGGCTTTTCCGCCGCCAGCCCGCTCATGGAGCGCACATAGGCGATGACGTGGTTGCTGTAACAGCCGTAGGCAGTGTTGAGATAAAGTTTAGGGTAAAGTAAATCCGGCACGGCGGGATAATTGTCTGCCGAACTATCCATAATAAACTCCGGCGTGCTCAAAATGCCGATGATGTTGGCACCATTTGTCAGCGGCGCGGATGAATAAGGGGCGTTCGGATAAACGCCGGAAGTTACCTGCGGAATGGCGTTGTAAGCATAGCCATTGGCTTTAGGCGTGCCGATGGGATTGCCATTATCATCATATTTCTGCCAGTAATTCGTGATCGCATAGACGTAATTCGTCAGATCATCGGACCCATGCGTGCCGTTGCGGATGGCTTCCAGCAGCACGGTGGCGTCCTGATTGATGATCGTCTCCTCGCGGTTGTCACGCTGGGTGTTCATGCCCAGCGGCAGCACACCGATGATGGCCACCAGCGCAAACCCGATGATGGCCAGGCAGATCGCAATCTCGATCATCGTGAAGCCGGACTCGGAGGGATGAGCGCCGCGAGTCCCCGTTTTTTCAAACCGCACATCCGTCAGGGACTCGTGGAACTCGTCCCTCCGACCGCAGAAATTGGAAATGGGAAATTTCATTGCAATTTTTGCTGCAGCAACGTGGCGCGGCCGGTGAGCCGGTCCACACGGATCACGTTGAACATGGAGTTGGTGCTGTTGCCGGGCGGATTCTCCGTCGCGTCCGGCGGGAGCAACTGGAGCGCCTTGTTGCCATCCACGGCATAGCTGACGCCGCCCTGCGCCAGCGGGATGTATTCATCACGCCGCGACAACTGCGTGCCATCCACCGTGAGCTGGCCGAGATAATTGAAGGCAACGTAAGGCAGCGAGACACTGGAGTTGAAATTGGTCGCGGTGGGAAACGGCAAACTATTGGTGTAGTTGAACGAATAAATGGGATAGACCACCGGCGACGCGGACGAATTGTTAATGATCGGATAATAGATGGAACTGTTCGGATAGGGATAGTAATAGGTGTTAAATTTGTTCGTGGCGATGAACGCGCCATCTGGCAGGGATTTCCAGTCGGAAATATAACGCGCCCGGCCCTGCCCCGGCTGGTCGCCCACCGAACGCAGCGAGACGAACGTGTAGCCGGTGAACTGCTTGTCCAGCAGGTTGGTGCCCGCCGCCTGCTGCATTGGCGTAAGACTATTCCACCAATTCATGTTTCCGCTCTGAATCCAAAAATTTTCCGGCACAAAAATCATATAGACCGTGGTGTGCTGGCTGATGGCCAGTTGCCGCGCCCGGCCCAGGTCATCCAGCAACTGGCGCGAGGCGCTGATCTGGATGTTGGATTTGCCCATGTTCTTGAGCGCCGGCACGCCCAGCGCGGCGAGAATGCCGAGGATCGCGATGACGACCAACAGTTCCAGCAGCGTGAACGCGGACGCATTGCCAACCGTCCATTGCCAATTGCCAATTCCGCCATCGCGCACGCTGGCTGAAGCCCGTCTCCGTTGGGAAACTGGCAATCGGAAATTGGCAATCGCTTTTTTCATTTTAATTCCAACTCAGGATATTGTCCTTGTTGACCCCGACGTTGGCTTTGACACCTGAACTAAAATTTTTATCCGGCCCGGCGGACCAGACCATGACCTTGCCGTGAAATAAGAAGCCGCCAAGAGCAGGGTTGCTGTTGGTGGTGGACAGGCCATAGAAACCGGCCTGACTGGCACCATCTTGGGAAACTTGAGCCGACGAATAAAATAGATCACTGGTGCCCGCCTCATTGTAACTGGTGTTCATGGTGATGATGTAGGGATTGCCCCACGGATCGCGGTAAATGCCATTGATGTCCACTCCGCCCAACGGTTGCACGGTAGAATTGGGATCGTAGCCTGACAGCTTGGCGTCACCGAGGTATTTCACCTGCTTGGGATTTTTCTTATGCTGGTAATTCAAAGTCTGCGTGCCATTCGGAAAAGTCTCCATGTCCATGAGAATGGCCACCACGTTGCTGTTGTTTTCGGTCGAATAGGTCGGAGCCGTCCACGTCAGGTTGGGTTGCGGATTTGCAACCAGGCCGCAGGTGAAATCTCCCGTGCCCGCCGCCGCCGCCTGGCTGACCGGAAAACGGCTGTAATCCTGGTCATAGGCTTGGATGGCATTGGCAAGGCCGGCGATCTCCGCCCGGGCCTTGACCACGAACGCGTGCTTTTTCACCGCCGACAACGCCGGCAACAGCATGGCGGCCAGAATTCCGATGATGGCGATGACGACGAGCAGTTCAATCAGGGTGAATCCCCGGCGCGACGGGCGGAACGATGAAAGGTTTGTTTTCATAGGTTTAACGAGATTTTTGCGGCGGACAGGATGCGACATAACGACGGTTCTGGGCAATGGTTTTATGACTGCTTCCCAACAAACTTCCGCCTCCGCCCGCCGGCTGATAACCGGCTGCCACGAGCAATCGTGCCACTCGATTGGCAGGCAGAATTTCCCGCAATCGGATGGTTTGGCGGCAGGAAAACACATAGGTCAAGGCAGCGGGCTGTTGATTTGAATCTCCCGGCTCCAGTTACAAATAAGGTTGGTCTTGCCTCCAATTCTCAACTGCACCCATAAGTCGTAAGAATCAGGGTTGTTGGTGCCGGGATAACGGTAGCGGAAAGGATTCAGATGAGACTCTTTTAATGGCTGGTAGCCATCATCCGGGCCGCCGACGGAGGTGACAATCATGGTGGTGCGAACCAGGTTGTTCGAGACATCATTGTCTATCTGATTCTGCTTGAGTCCAGACAGGAAGTTTTTGGCGCTGACACCGTCTTCGCCGCCGCCCAAAGTGCAATTTTCGACTCCAGCCACGCCAAAGGCCGTCCCGAAATCGTTGGTCGTGATCGTTGTGGCGCCATCCAGCGTGGTAAAGGATTTGCCGTCCGCAGCGCGCGTAACGCCGGAAAGCTCGTAATAAAGCTGGCTGAACTGCGAGCTATCATTTTGCGGCGCATATTCGCTGTTCAGGTTCTTATTGCCCGGCGGATAGGTGCCGTATTTGGCCTTGTAATTTCCCAAGGCAAGTTCGAGTTTTTCCAGTTCGCCCCGCGCGACTTTTTTATACTCCGAACCCTTCACGGCATTCAGCACGGGAATGGTGAGGGCCGCCAGCACGCCGATGATGGCGATGACGACGAGCAGCTCAATCAGGGTGAACCCAAAAAAATTTCCGGTTGCTGATTTACGATTTCCGATGGTTTTCATAAATGTGGTTTAATGTGATTTTCAGCGTTCGCGCAATTCATCCTCCATCCGCTCGCTCAACCATTGCTTGATCATGCTCTGGTAGTTCAAATACCGGACGCGCGCGAGCCGCTTGATGCGTGCCAGCATCCGGGGATCGAACCGCAGCGTGATGGTCACGGATTCGGAAGCCTCGGCGCTGCCCGCCACCGCCGTCTCCATGAGCCGCAGGTCGGGCCGGTTCTCAGACCAGAACGCCGTCTCGGCCGCCTCGCTGTCAAACAGCGGCACATCTTCCCAGTTGGCAAAAGTCTGCATGATAAAATCAGTTCACTAAGCGAGGGTCTGATCCATTTTCCGCTGGTAGAAGAAGCGTTCCTCCGGCTCGAACGGACGTGCCAGCAACACGCGCACCTGCCGGCCATTGGTGCGATATACGCTATAAATCCCGATTGCTCCCGCCGACATCCCCAAATTAAAGAACCGCGCCTGCACGCCAAACCGGGGGGTGTCCGGCATCAGCCGCACGGCAAACGGATCCTCAAACGACTCTTCTATTTCTCGTTGGGTCAAAGAACCAAGCTCAAAAGGCGGGTTATTCCAATCGAACTCCATAATGGTTCAGTTGTAAATAGTTCGCCCATGCAATGTGAATACAATGTATATACTCATGGAGCCGGTTTTTGTCAAGTTTGACCCTGAAATTTGTTCCAGTGTGGACTAATCCCCGCCGCCGCCGCGTCCGCCGCCATCACCACCGCTCATCTGGCTGATCATGGAAATCAGCGGGAGAAACATTGCAATGACGATGCTGCCGACGAGGACGGCCAGAACCACAATCATGATCGGTTCAAGCAACGAGGTCATGGCCGCCACGGCGTTGTCCACTTCTTCATCGTAGTTATCCGCAATTTTGAGCAACATTTCCGGCAAGGCACCGGTTTGTTCACCGACATCCACCATGCTGATGACCATGGGCGGGAACACGCGGGAAGCCTCAAGCGGTGCGGTGATGGTTTCGCCTTCCTTCACGCTTTCGTGAACCTTGGCCACGGCACTGGCGATGATGACGTTGCCGGCGGTTTCCTTGACGATGGTGAGCGCCTGCAAGATCGGCACGCCGCTGCTGATGAGCGTGCCCAGCGTGCGCGTGAACCGCGAGATGGACACCTTGGTGACCACCTGGCCGGTGGGCGGCATAATGAGCTTGGTTTTGTCCCAGATACGGCGGCCAAACTTCGTCTTGATGAACAGCAGAAAAATCACCACGACCACGGCCAGCGCGCCCAGCGTTCCGAGGATGTTATTTTTGACCATGTCGCTGAGCCAGAGCACCAGCAGCGTAAATTTGGGCATCGTGATATTCATGCCGGCGAACACGTCCTTGAACTTGGGGATTACAAACGTCATCAGCAACACCATGATCGCCACCGCCACGATCAAGACCGCCACCGGATAAAACATCGCCGCCTTCACCTTGCCCTTGATTTTCTGCGCCTTCTCGGAGAATTCCGCCAGCCGTTTCAAGACCACCTCCAGCACACCGCCGAGTTCGCCCGCCTTCACCATGTTGATGAACAGCCGGTTAAAGACCTTGGGATGCTGCGCCAACGCCTCCGAAAACGTGCTGCCGCCCTCGATCGCCACTGACAAATCCGCCAGAATGCGCTTCAAGGTCGCATTGCGCTCCTGCTTTTCCAGCACGCGCAACCCGCGCAACAACGGCAGCCCCGCATCCACGAGCGTGGCCAACTGCCGCGTAAATGTCGTCAACACCTTCGGTTTCACGCCGCCGCCAAGACCGGGGATCTTGATGTTGATATTGACCCCTTTGCCGCTCTTTTTCTTGGCCCCCGGACGCGCCACCGCCTTCGCCTTGGCATTTTTAGCCGACGCCTTGTCCGCCTTGTCCGCCTCCGTGATTTTCGTCGGGAACAGGCTCATCTCCTTAACGCGCCCGATCGCCTCATTCTGGCTGCCCGCGTCAATACTGCCCTTCGTCTCATTGCCGCGGGCATCCAGCGCCACATAATTATACTTTGGCATAACAGTAAAACGTCTAATCACTAAATCCTAATGACTAATTCATTCGTCATTGTTCCGGCATCAGGTATATTTGACCACTTCCTCAATCGTCGTATCGCCGTCAAAGATACTGCGCAAGCCATCCTCGCGCAACGTCACCATGCCCAGCTCCACCGCCTTCTGGCGCAATACCACCGTGGGGGCGCGCTCATTGATCAGATTGCGGATGGCCTCGCTCACCACCAGCAACTCGTAAATGCCCTTGCGGCCCTTGTAACCCGTGTCATTGCAGGTGGAACAACCCCGGCCATAATTGAAGACCTTGTCGCCCAAGTCATGCGGCGAGAGGCCGAGCAGGGACAACTGCTGTTCCGTGGGTTCAAAGGGCGTGCGGCAATTTTTGCAACACGTGCGCACCAGCCGTTGGCCGAGCACAGCCATGAGCGTGGATGAAATCAAGAACGGCTCCACGCCCATATCCACCAACCGCGTGACCGCCCCTGGCGAATCATTCGTATGCAACGTGCTCAAGACCAGGTGCCCAGTGAGCGACGCCTGAATGGAAATCTGCGCCGTCTCCAGATCGCGCATTTCACCGACCATGATAATATCCGGGTCCTGACGCAAAAAGGATTTGAGCGCTTTTTGAAACGTCATGCCCAAGGCCTCATTGATGGCCACCTGCATGATGCCCTCGATGTCGAACTCCACCGGATCTTCAGCGGTGAGGAGTTTGGAATCAATGACATTGACGCGGCGGAGGCAGGAATAGAGCGTGGTGGTTTTGCCGCACCCCGTCGGCCCGGTCACCACAAAAATGCCATTCGGCCGCTGGATGACTTCCGTAACAAAGTCATAGACGTATTTGGGAAACCCGAGCGATTCGATCTCCAAGTTCACGGACGACCGGTCCAGCACGCGCAACACGATGGATTCCCCGAACGCCGTCGGCAAACATGACACACGCAAGTCAATCTGTTTACCGCCGACCTTCATGTTGATGCGGCCGTCCTGCGGCAGTCTTTTTTCGGAGATGTTCAGGTTCGACATGACCTTGATACGCGAGGTCACGGGCAGCGCCAGATGTTTCGGCGGCGGCGCCATTTCGTAAAGCGCGCCGTCCACGCGGTAACGAATGCGGAATTCCGTCTCGAACGGCTCGAAGTGAATATCACTGGCGCGGTCCTGCACCGCCTGCTGCAGCACCAAGTTGACAAACTTGACGATAGGAATCTCATTGGCAAGCGCCTCGGCGGCGGCGGCGTCCTCGCCAGCCTCAACCACTTCACGCGCCATGTCCTTGTCGTCGCTCAATTCCTTGAGGATCTCGGAAAAGTCGCCGCTTTCCTCCTGTCCATAAAGCCGTTCAATCGCCCGCAGAATCTCCGCCGGGTCAGCGACGACAATCTGCACGTCACGCTTGGTCGTGAAGTTGATTTCATCGGCGATCTGCGGATTCAGCGGATCAGCCACCGCCACTTGAAGCGTGCTGCCGTTCGCCGCCACCGGCAGGCAATGATACATCTGGGCAATCTTCGCCGGAATGAGATTCACCACCTCTGGCGGAATCTGGCGGTCTTTCAACGATACCACTTCCGTGCCAATCGCCGTGGCCATGACATGCAGGATGTCATCCAGTTTCATGATGCCAAAATCCTGCAAAACCTGGATCACCGGCGTCGCGTTGCGCTTCAGCTCGCCGACCACCTCCTCGTATTGCAGATCGTCAATGAGACCCTGCCCGTGGACGAGCGACAACAACGGATTGGAAATTTCTTCGGACATGAAACAATATTATTTCTTCTTGTTCTTGCCGTCACCCTGGCCGACGGCCTGCGCCAGATCCAGCTCCTGAAGCTTGGCCATGATGGTGGTCGGATCCTGCGATTTGTTAATGACTTCTTCGCGGGCGATCAAGCCCTGCAGATATTTATCAATCAACCACGAGTCAAGCGTCACCATGCCCCACTTCATGCCAGTCTGGATGTCCGACTGGATGCGGAAAGTTTTATTGTCGCGGATCAGCGCGGCGATGGACGGCGTATTGATCATGATCTCGAACGCCGCCACGCGGCCCGGCTTGTCAATGCGCGGAATCAGCAACTGCGAAATCACCGCCTGCAACACGGTGGAAAGCTGGATGCGCACCATTTCCTGCTGGTTCGTCGGAAACGCGTTCGTCAGACGGTCAATCGTCTTGGCCGCGCCGGTCGTATGCAACGTGCCGAAGACCAAGTGGCCCGTTTCGGCCGCCGTGATCGCGGCCTCAATGGTTTCCAAATCGCGCATTTCACCGACCAGAATCATGTCCGGATCCTGGCGCAGCGCGCGGCGGATCGCCTCGGCAAAATTCGGCACGTCCACATGGACTTCGCGTTGAGTGACGAGCGACTTCTTATGCTTGTGGTAATACTCGATCGGATCCTCAATTGTGATGAGATGCACTTCCTCACGCGTCTCATTCACGATGTTGAGCATGGATGCAAGCGTGGTGGATTTGCCGGAACCGGTCGGGCCGGTGACAAGGATCAATCCGCGTGGCTTGAACAAAAGCTCTTTTACCGATTCCGGCAGGCCGATCTGCTCAAACGTCAGCATCTTGCTCGGGATCTGCCGCAACACCATGCCGAAATTCCCCTTCTCCTTCATCACACTCACACGGAAGCGCGCGGCCTCACCGAACGCAAACGCGAAGTCCGCGCCGCCGCGTTCGCGCACCTGCTGAATGTGTTCCTCGGACGTGATGCTGCGCATCAGCTCCTCAGACGTTTCCGGCGTCAACGCCGGGCCTTCCACACGGTGCAGCGTGCCGTGAACCCGGATGGTCGGTGCCGTGCCGACACGGGTATGCAAATCAGAGGCACCCTCTGACACCACCAACTGCAGCAAATCTGACATTGCGTATGACATGTCTGTTATCTCCTGTTCCGTTTTCTATCTGCTTATCAATTTTGACATTGCTTGGCCGGGTTCCTCACGATTCATCACCGACGGTGGCGCGGATGACTTCTTCCGGCGTGGTCATGCCGGCCAGCACTTTGCGGATGCCGTCTTCTCGCAAGGTCCGCATGCCCATCTCGCGGGCGCGCTGGCGGAGGACGGTGGTCGGCACTCGGTCATAAATCAATTTCCGCGCCTCGTCTTCCACCACAAAAATTTCAAAGATGCCCATGCGGCCGCGGTGGCCGGAGCCGTTGCAGTTCTCGCAGCCGCGCCCTTTCTGGAGGTTCGCGCTTTTGACGGCGTCCATGGTCAGCCCCAGCCCGCGCATCTCGGCTTCGGTGGGCGTGTAGGGGGCCACGCATTTCTTGCAGATTTTGCGGACGAGGCGTTGGGCCATCAGGCAGCGAGTGGAGCTGGCGATCAAAAAGGGTTTCACGCCAATGTCGGCGAGGCGGGTGACGGCTCCAGGGGCGTCGTTGGTGTGCAGAGTGGAGAAGACGAGGTGCCCGGTGAGGGAGGCGTTGATGGCGATGGAGCCGGTTTCAAGGTCGCGGATTTCCCCGATCATGACGATGTTGGGGGCTTGGCGCAGAATGGCACGCAGGGCCATGGAGAAGCTGAAGCCGACTTGTTCGCTGACTTGGACTTGATTGATGCCGGAGAGGATGTATTCGACGGGGTCTTCGACGGTGATGATTTTGCGGTCGGGCCGGTTGATGAAGTTAAGGCACGAATACAGTGTGGTGGTCTTGCCGGAACCGGTGGGGCCGGTGACGAGCAGGATGCCGTCGGGGAGAGCGATAATGCGCTCAAAGGTCTGCTGGTCGTCGGTGAGGAAGCCGAGTTCGGGCAGGCCAAGGCGCAGGCCTTCTTTGTCCAATATGCGCATGACGATACTTTCGCCATGGTTGGTGGGGAGGCAGGAGACGCGTAAGTCTATGAGTTTGTTGCCGACTTTGGTCTGGATGCGGCCGTCTTGAGGGATGCGGTGTTCGGAGATGACCATGCCGGCCTGGATTTTCAGGCGCGCGATGACGGGGGCTTGGAGTCGCTTGGGGGGCGATTTCATCTCCTGCAGCATGCCGTCTATCCGGTAGCGGAGGCGAAATTTTTTCTCGAGCGGCTCGAGATGGATGTCGGAGGCGCGGAGTTTGAAGGCTTCGACAATGATCTGGTTGACGAGCCGGATGAGGGGGGCGTCGGCTTCGAGTTCGGCACCGTCGTCGGCGAGGACTTCGACATTGCTGAGGGTGAGTTCCTGAATGACGTCTTTGAAGACGCCGGCGTCCATGGCTTTCTTCTCGCCGCCGTAATACTTGGTGAGGGCGGCTTCGATGTCCGGGTCGGAGGCGACGCGGGGTTCGATGTCGGAGCCGAGCAGGTGCGTGAGGGAATCTATGGTGTTCAGGTCGGAGGGGTCGGCGAGGGCGAGGGCGACCTTGCCTTCGGCCTTGGCAACGGGGATGACGCGGTATTTGCGGGCGATGTCCCGGGGGACCATGGCGATGACGTCGTCCGCGATCTTGAGCTCGGCGAGATGCACCACCTCGGCACCGAACTGCGCGGCCTTGGCCTGGATCACGTCACCCGGACGGATGACTTTGTTCGCCACCAATAAATCAACCACGCCCACGCCGGCGGCGCTGGCTTCCTCCCTGGCCTTGGCGACCACATCGGCGCTGGTGAAACCGAGGTCAACCAAAAGGTCCAACAAATAATCGTCTTTTTCTGCCACGAGATTTTTTTGCGCGCCCCCTTACTATTAAATTCTGGG
>Ga0310811_10001283_pt1 | contig 32075 bp, 36 predicted proteins | sample YCmetagenome_FD_207642 | JGI IMG/M metagenome (GOLD analysis project Ga0310811, IMG submission 207642) | Soil microbial communities from experimental microcosm in Duke University, North Carolina, United States - YC | ecosystem: Engineered > Artificial ecosystem > Soil microcosm > Unclassified ...
TGCCGGAGCATTCGAGGAAATGTCGCGCCGTGACGGCAGGCAGCCGCATCAGATCCGCGAGGCGGAACACCATCGGGCGCTCCACCATGCCATCGACGAGCAGGCGGAACTCTGCCGGATCGATCGCCGGCACGCCGGAGTGATCGCGCTCGTAAAACAACCCGTTCGGCGTGATCGTCCCGTGCAAATCCTGCAAGGGCGTGAAGCTCGCGCTCGAGAAATTGGTTGGGCTCTTCTGGCTGAGCCGGACGACGCCGGCCTGAAACGGCGATGGCAATCCGTATGGGCGCGCATTGACTGATGTGCCTAAGGTTTGCATCCAACGGGGGATGCCAGGCGGCCCCGCCTCCCCTCTACCCGCGACTGGCGCCGCTTTGGCGCCATGCGGCAACAAAACCGTCGTCCCCGCGATCCCGAGCCCGGCCTCCAAAACGCGCCGGCGCGCCACTTTCGGCTTCTGCGTCGGCAATCGATCGTCATCTGGCATGGTATTCTCTCCCGACCAACGGCGCACACAAGGCATTCACCAAAATGGTTCCTTGCACTTCACCTGCAGGTTTCGAGTCCTTCGGCTTCGATCCCTTCCTTCATCCCCACCAGGGTCTTGTCGAACCCATAATTTGCGGCTTCGGCGTCATGCTCAATGGTGGTTGCGAATTCGGAGGCGGATTTCGACTCCGTTCTGCTTATACGCTTGTGCTCTACCATTAGCAAAAAAAGGCTTTCGGTTAGACGAGGCTTAGGTAATAGCTCGTCGCTGGTAGTAACATACCGCAGACATAGTGCCACGCTGATACGGCGGCAGGGCAAGGACGGTGAGGAGGTGCGGCGCTTCGCATTTGAGCGCGAGCTTCGTGAACTGACCGACTCGCAGGTGCGCGCCCTATTTGCCCTATGCTCGCTTGGTGCCACCACACACTTAGAACTTAAGCAGGTACTCGAGGCGGATGAGCAGGTCCTGAACAACGATCTCGCCCGGCTCCGCGAGTTCCACCTGTACGCCAGCGGCGGCGACCCGCGGACGGGCGCGAAGCTATGCCCATCTCTCCCCACTTACATTGGCGATAGCCTGCGTGCGGGATTCGGTACGTTGGGAATTGTTCAAGCCGAGTCGAACATCGTGGCGTTGTTCCAAGGGACGCAAAGATGACCGCCTACACGCCGACGCCCCGAAAACACCCGGCCAAGAGCGGGGCGGAACGGTAGCGCCGCTACCGGCAACGCAAAAAGCTGCATTTCCTGGAGTTGACGGAGGACACGTATGCGCGGCTCCAGAACATCCGCAAGGAGATGCCCGCGTTCCATGCCTGAGGCATTTTGTCCCCAATTTTTTTCTGGGGCCCTTTGAAGTAGCGGCGAAGGGCCGGAGCCGTGTCGGACGAATTTTAGGTTCGTCGAGCCGCGCGGACCCTCGATTACCTGGCCCGGCGCGGCCGCTTAACTCTTTTCACACGCATATTTCACACCGGGTGTCTGGAGAAGTGCCATGGGACGAACTACGTCGTCTACCTACGACTACATAAAGGGGAAACGACATGTCACCGCGGATTATTTTAGCCTCCGTGCTCGGGATGTCCATCCTGTGTTCGAGCACGGTTTTTGCTCAGACGAGCTCCGGCCCCGGCGGGGGCACTTCCGGTACCACTGGCAGCAGCATAGGAAGCGGCACCAGCGGTGGCAGTATGGGAAGCGGCAGCTTGGGTGCCCCTTCCTCTGGCACAAGGAATGGCCAAAAACACAATGGCACCATGACGCCATCACCTTACATGGGAGCAGGCAAGGCAGCGCCATCATCTGAGACAGGCGCCGGGAATGGCGGCGCTCAAACAGCGCCCAACAGCTCCGGACAGGGAGCTGCCACACCTGGCGGCTATTCAAAATAGCTGATGTTGAGTGCAGCTCGCAAAGGCCGTGATTTTCTGGCTCTTTTCGACTTGGCATCTGACTCTTGGCGTGGGCATCTAGCCTTTAGCGCTCGTTTCATGCCCGTGGCCATGTGCAACGCGAGGACCGCGCGAAGCGCGATTCGGTTCAACATGATCAATTCTGATACGGGCAACCGGATCAAGGAGCGCCAACGCGGGAAATATGACCCTGCCGACCTCGAGGACCGCTACGAAAACCGCCTGCGGGCGATGATTGACGCCAAGCTCGCGAGCATGCCGCTTGAGTCGGAACCCGCGCACGAGCGCGGCAACGTCATTGATCTCGTCGCCGATCTCGCCGCCGCACTAAAAAGCCTTGCGGTGCGCGCGACCGAAGCCAACACAGAGAAAAAACCAAATGGGACACGGCCGAAAAAAACGGACTCAGCCGACGGGCAACGCAACCCCGAAGCGCGCCTGATCGATGTGCAAGTGAACCACTGATAGGAGGCGTAATGAAACGAACTTTTTGCATGGTACTGGCAACTCTGTGCCTCGGCAGCGCAGCCTTGGCACAGACGACATCTTCCGGTGGTCAGCCTGCCGGCAACAAGCCCGGCACGAACACGACGGGCAGCTATCACCACGATAATGGCGATAGATCAAACGTCTCAGGCTCTATGAAGGGCCATGGCGGGGGCCATACTTCAACGGAGAAGGACGGCCCGAACGCGAACACAGGCAAATAGCAAACGGCCCAGGCTGGCTGACGAACAATGTTGCTTGAGAAGCTTAATTGTCAAGTGCCAGCGTCCGGAGGATGCGGCCAAATATGGCCTGGGCAGTTTATGCCTTTAAGCAATGAGGACACGTCTTCGAGGCAGGCAGACCTCGTGTCTTTCCTCGAAATAAAAGTGCAGCTGTGAACGGCACAGGTTAGCTGAAAACCCCAAGCAAACGGCTTGCCATGATCCTCACCGGTGATGACCGCGCAGGGCTTAAAATCATCGATGCCGTATATCACCTGATTATTTGGTAGCTCACGCCACCGCGCCAACGGGCACGTTATTCTCAGGTCATACGATGCGGGCTCTCCATTTGACATGTGTCGGCTCATGTAACCATACTTTTGATCCCAGAACTTTGATCCAAATCAATAGATCGGGTTGGAGGTTGGCGGGAGCGGCCGGGCCGCTTGCTCCCAGCGCGCTAGACGAACGATTTCCCCATCCGCTGCCTGACAGACCAAACAATGCGGATCAGAAGGCATCGTGAGCTGCCCGACTACCCAAGGCCGCAATGCGGGCATTGGAAGCGGGCTGAAATAGCGCCTATTTGGGCTTCCAGGCGAAGCCCGATCGAATAGCAAGGCAGCGGTGAAGTCGCAGAGGCAACGCTCCTCCGCGAGATTTTTCTGTGGTTGCCTCAGAAGTCGCTCCCGCTCATCAGCATCTTAGAGTTACTTGGGAGCTTCAAGGCACGGGTAGCACATCTGGCGCAGCGTTGCCTATCGGTGCGTCAGCACAAGGACAGGATATGAACGATCTAAACGACCGCCACGATATGTCTGAAGGTTCGAAGCACCTCGGACGCGATGAGCAGAGGCTCGCCTTTCGTCATGCGGTCCCGCATGCGTTAGTAATTCATGAAATCCTCCTCGAACAAGGAGAGAATGAGCTGGCGCGGACGAATTTCGCGCTGGCGTTATCAGGGTTAGCGGCCGGTCTCTCAATGGGATTTTCCTTTCTCACACAGGCGTTGCTGCAGGCCGGGCTGCCCGACACAGTCTCGAGGCATACGCTGGCGGCGCTGGGCTACAGCGTCGGCTTCGTGATTGTGGTGATGGCACGCCAGCAACTTTTCACCGAAAGCACGCTCACTGCCGTCCTTCCGGTGATCACCCGGCGAGACACGGCAACCGCACTAGCAGCAATCCGGCTATGGAGCATCGTCCTGGTGACAAATCTGCTCGGCACATGGCTCTTCGCCGCGCTGGTTCATTTGCACGGGATATTCCCGCTGGATGTCACCGAAGCAATGGCTTCCCTGGCTCAACAGGCTGTTCCGCCGGATCTCTTTGCAACATTTCTGCGCGCTTTCTTCGCCGGCTGGCTGATCGCACTAATGGTCTGGATTCTGCCAAGCGCGCAATCGGCGCGCCTTCTCACCATCGTCATCATCACGTATGTCGTTGCCCTGACTCGGCTTTCACATATTGTCGCCGGCTCCGCCGAGGCGGCATATGATGTCCTTTCGGCTCATGCGACACTTGCCGCCTACGCAACGCATTTTGTGCTGCCGACGCTCGGCGGCAATATTTGCGGCGGCGTGCTGATGGTTTCGGCCCTCAACCATGGAAGCATAGCGCCTGAGATCCACGGCAAGGCAGAACGGCCGAAAAGGTAACCGCGTCAGCCCGCTGCCGGCGGTAGCACGGTTTCCGGATAGCAGCTGACGACCATGGCCTCCTGCTCAAAAACGCGCGCCGGGCGCAAAATGCCTGCGCCTCTTTGCCAAAAAAGCGGCCACCGGTCGGATCGACCACATATGGCAGGCGCGCGAGCAGGGCTACGAGGTTCTCAACCGACCAAACGCAGCATCCTTTACGGATGAATGGCTTTCGCCCCCCGAACGGGACGGGTTACATCATACGCATGCGCAGATTGAAGAAAATGATCAATGTGCCGCCCACCATCAGCGCGATGATGAGCGTAGAGAACAGAACCAGCATTAAGTCCGACTGCGCCGAGCGCTGCCAGCTCAGATGCAGAAAGCAGCGCATGTGCACGATGATCTGCACGAAGCCGAGCACGAGGATGACGGCCAAGCTGACTTCTGGCGCCGCCAGACGATAATATGCGACCGAAAACGCACCGAGGGTGAGCGCCAGCGACAGCAGATAACCGGTGCCGTAGGCAAGAAAATCGCTGCGCAGCGCGCGGAAGCTGGTCATGAAACGATTCCCCGCAAATACACCACTGAAAAAATACAGACCCAGACGACATCAAGAAAATGCCAAAACAAGCCCAGGCGGATGAAGTTGATTTTGACGCGTTCATCGAGGCCATAGATCGCCATCTGCGCGCCCATGAGCAGGATCCAAATCATGCCCGAAGTCACATGCAACCCGTGCGTGCCCACCAGAACGAAGAAGGCGGAAAGGGCGCCGCTATGCTCCGGCGCGGCACCTACGTGGAACATGTCGATGAAGTCATGCGCTTCGCCATCAAGAAAATAGGCCCCGAGCAGGAAGGTAACGGCGAGCCAGAGTGCCACCCAGCGGCGCCGCGCGCCGAGTTTCAGGCTGAGCGAGACCAGGCCATAGGTAAAACTGCTGCTAAGTAGCGCCATGGTTTCCCGAAAAGTGGCGCTGATTTTGAACTCCGAATCCGGCGTCGGCGCACCGGCGACGCTGGCATAAATCATGGTGCCGAACACGCCGAAAAGCAGCGCGAAGATCACCGCGTCACTCATCAGGAAGACCCAAAAGCCGAATACGCCGCTTTCCACTTGTGCCAGCCTCGCCGGAGGATAATTGTCGAGATTCAGTCCCGTATGGAGCAGTTCCGGTTCGCTTATTCTGGGCATATGGCCAACCCTTCATTGATCGGGCTTTCCTCCAGGACGCGCGGGACCGCCGTCGCCGCGCCCGCTATTGCCAACCAATCCCGGTGCTCTTCCTCTATCTTGGCGGCTGGAATGATTTCATGCAGATCGCGCATGAAGCTGCGGGCGAGGCCGGCAATGACCGCGATCAGTCCGAACACCGCCACCATCCACCAGATATGCCAGACAAGGCCAAAAAAGGCGATCGCCAGGCCCAAGCCAAAGAGCACACCGCAAGCGCTGTTCTTTGGCATCTCGATATCCCGGTAATGATCGGCCGGCTTATAGGCGCCATCGTTCAGCTTGCGCCAGTAGAACGCATCGCGCCGCGCCACCTGGGGAATGGTTGCGAAGTTATATTCGGGCGCGGGCGCGGGAATGGACCATTCAAGGCCGCGCCCGTCCCAGGGATCGCCCACCGGGCAGGTCAGCGACGCGCGCTGCCTGTAGCTTGACCAGACCTGCATCGCCAGCGAGGCGAAGCCGGCAAAGATCAGGAGGGCGCCGCACAGGGCAATGAACAGCCAGGGTCGGAAGGTAGGATCGGTGAATTCCACCGTTCGCCGCGGCGCGCCGGCGGCACCGAGCACGTAAAGCGGCATGAAGGCGCAATAGAATCCCACCACCCAGAAAAACACGGCAATGCGGCCCCATTTCTCCGCCAGACGGAAGCCGAACGCTTTCGGAAACCAATATTGGCATCCGGCCATGAGGCCGTACAATGTACCGGGGATCAGCATATTGTGAAAATGCGCCACCAGAAACAAGGTGTTATGCACCATGTAATCCAGCGACGGCGTGGCAAGAATAATGCCGCTCACTCCGCCGATGACGAAGGTGATCATGAAGGAAATGGTAAATAGCATCGGCGCGGTGTAGCGCACTCTGCCGCGGAACATCGTCCATGCCCAATTATAGATCTTCACACCCGTCGGGATGCCGATCAACATGGTGGCGATGCCGAAGAAGGAGTTGATGGCGGCACTCTGCCCCATGGTAAAAAAATGATGCAACCAAACGGTGAAAGAGAGAATGGCGATCACCATGGTGGCGACGACGAGCGAGGTATAGCCGTAAAGCTGCTTGGAAGAGAATGTTGAAACGACTTCCGAAAAAATTCCGAAGGATGGCAAAATAAGGATATAGACTTCGGGATGACCAAACAGCCAGAACAGGTTCACATAGTTCATCATGTTTCCGCCGGCATCGTTGGTAAAGAAATGCATGCCGAGGTAACGGTCGGCCGCGAGCAGCAACGTGGCAACCGTCAGCGGCGGCATAGCAAAGATCATCAAGATCGCGGTGCAGAGCGAGGTCCAGGTGAAAAGCGGAAGGCGCATCCACTGCATCCCTGGACAGCGCAGCTTATAGATGGTGACGGCGAAATTGATCCCAGTGAGCATAGCGGAAAGGGAGCTCATGGTCAGGGCCCAGATCCAGTAATCGGGCCCTTCGCCGCCATTGAAGGCAAGCTCGGTGTAAGGCGGATAGCCGCTCCATCCGCCGGTGGAAAATTCGCCGATGACCAGTGAAACCATCACCAGCCCCGCACCGCCTATGGAAAGCCATAATCCGACCGAGTTAAGAAAAGGAAACGCAACATCCCGCGCCCCGATCTGCAGCGGCATCGCGAAATTGATGAGCCCTGAAATCAGCGGCATGGCCACGAAGAAAATCATGATCGTGCCGTGAGTCGAAAAGAATTGGGCGAAATGGTCGGGCGAAAGAATGCCGGGGGCGTTCACTGCCAGGTCCTGCTGCAGGCGCATCAGCATGGCTTCAATCACACCGCGCGCCATCATCACGATGGCAAGGCAAATATACATGATGCCGATCTTTTTGTGGTCCAGGCTCGTGAACCATTCCGTCCACAGATAGCGCCAGGCCCTGAGATAGGTAATCAGCGCGGCGGCACTGAGCGCGCCCAGCACGGCGATCACCCCCGCCCCGCCGGCGATGACATTGCTCACCGTCGGGTCCTGCCATGCTTTTACGACGGGCAGATCCCCCCATACGAAACGGCCAAACAGAAAATGCCAGAGTAATCCGCTATCCATGGTTGCCGCTCTCATGATGTTGCGCGAGATAACCGGGCGTAATCCGCTGCGCCAGGATGCGGCTGAACAGATCGGATTTGAAATGGCCGAACTCCTGAGGCGCTTTAAGGACGGATTGCTTGGAGAGTTCCTGGTAGCCGCGGTCGTCCAGAACCGCCGGGCTTGCTTGCGCCTGGCTTATCCACTTCGCAAAAGCTTCGGGGGAGAGAGCCTGGATCACAAATTTGTCTGACGCGAAGCCGTCGCCGTTATATTGCGTGTTTTCTCCGTAATAGCTCCCCGCATGCGCTATCTGAAAATTGAGTTGAGTGCGCATCCCGTCCATCGCGTAAATCTGCCCGGCAAGCCGCGGCATGAGCAATGATTGCATGACCGTGCCGCTGGTAAGATCGAAATGCACGGGCTGACCTGCGGGAACAACGAGTTCGTTGACGGTTGCGATATGCTGGGCGGGATAGAGAAACAGCCATTTCCAGTCGAGCGCCACAACCTGGATTTCCAATGGGGGATCGTTCGGCGCCAGGGGCCGATAGGGATCCAGCACAATCGTGTAGTGAATCAGAAAGGCCGCCAGCAAGACGACGATGCCGGTCGGCGGCAGCCAGATGAGCACTTCCAGAATCCACGAGAAACCCCATTGCGGCCTGTAGGCCGCCTTCGTGTTGGCGCTGCGGTAATGCCAGGCGAAAAGCGGCACCAACAAGAACACCGGCAGCCAGACGAAAATCAGCACAAGACCGACAAGAACGGCTACGTGGCGCTCGGCATGGGCCACCGGGCCGGCCGGATGAAGCAGAAAGCCGCTGGAGAGGGTGCCGCACCCCGACAGCAACAGAAGCGGAGCAACCGATGCCAGGTCCCGTTTCGTGGTGGAAGCAAGGAGATGATGTCTCAGCTGCGTGCCCACGCCGCGCTCAGGCTTTTGCAAGTTTAACGGGGATGGATTTTGCCGCTGGCGTGAAACTGCCATGCGCATAATGCGACAATGGCAGCAGCGCATTAGCTTCCGGATAATAAGTGGCGCAGCAGCCGGGCGGGATATCGTAACCGGTGGCGCGAAAGCCGTTCATCCCGCGCGCGATCGGCTTGGTCCAGGCGCAACTTACGCAGGCGAAACCATCCGGTTTGTTCTGCCGGTTCAGCTCCGTCTGGACGCGGATCGGCACATGTTCGCACACAAGAATATTTGCCAGCGAATATGCCGATCCCCATCCGCCTGCCGCCTGCTTATATGGGTTAATTCTCGCACGTCTTTTCATGGCAAAGCCTTCACTGCAAGCTTCCACGCCCTGCACCGCACATGGGTGGCATTTATTCACGTTTCAACATGATGTTGCTTTTGTATTGTCCCGCTCACGCTTACGGATCGTTCAGCTTCGGATTATTCGGCGCGCCCCAATATGTCTCGGACATAGATTTCCCTGATGAGGAGAATGATCGCGGCCGTCAGCGGCGTTGCCACAAGAATGCCCAGGAAGCCGTAGAGTTCGCCGAGCACGGCCATTGAGAGCACGGTCACGACTGGCGGCAACCGCACGGTTCGGCGCGACACGAGCGGCGAGACGACATAGCCGTCGACGAGATGGCAACCGGTATAAAGCAGCACCACCCAAAGGATCGCGGCGGGGCCTACAGTGGACGCAATGATGACGGCGGGAATGCCGGCCAGGATCGCGCCAAGATACGGCACGAAAGTGAGGACCCCCGCGAGTACCCCAAGGGCGAGCGGCAGAGGGATTCCGAGCAGCCCAAGCCCAAAGTCGCGAGCACGCCGACCACCGCCATGTCGATCAGCTGGCCGAGCATCCAGTTGCGTAGCGCCTGGCCGAGCAGATGCAGAATTTCCCGCGTACGTGATCGCTGTCCGGTGGGCGCCAGAAGGACGAGCCCGTCTAGATATAAGCGCGGCGAGACCGCAAGATAGAGCGCGGTGATGATCAGCAGGAACAAGCCGCCGACAGTTCCAAATGTGACGGTCAACAGCTTCGGCGCCAGCGGCCCCAGCGCCAGGCTGCCCTGGCCGGAGGTGGCGCGCCGCAGCGCCTGAATCCAGAAGCTGTTGGCATAACGCTCCTGGATGTGCCGCGTATAACCGAGAATCTCCGTCACCAGCTGCTGTTCCTCGGCGACGAAACGCGGTCCGAACAGCCAGCCGAAGGCAAAGGCAAACAGAAATGCCAATCCGGCGACTAATGCCAGGCAGAGGGTCACCGGCAATCCTGTCACGCGGCAAATCAACTCCGCCGTCCCGCGCAGCAGCACGGCCAGCAGCACGGCGGCAAACACCAGCAACACGACATCCGAAAGCGCCCACAGCAGCGCGCCTGCCCCCAGCAGAAGCAGGATTTGCGCGGCCACCGATAGCGGTGCATCGCCTTGCCGGATCATGGCGTGCCGCGGCCGCGCAGCTGCCGCGCCTCCAGCACCTGCCATGCAGTCAAGGCAGGCGCGCCGATCAAAATATCCCGCGCCCGGCGAATCAACGACAACGCCAGCGAGAGATGGGGAGGCACGCCAAAGGCGCCGCCAATCGCCATGAAGCTCAGCTCCTGCACACCCAGCGCGCCGGGCAGCAGAAATCCAACCGCCAGCACGCTGCTGAGCAGGCTCTCGATGCCGAGCGCGGCGAGCGGGTCCACATGCGCGCCGAGCAGCTTATAGGCGATCCAGATGTTACCGCCGCCGCCGCACCAGGCGATGAAATGCGTCATGCACGAACCACCGACGCGGCGGTGTGCCGCGAACAAATTCTCGATTTCGCACTGGATCTGTTCTGCCTCGTCAGGCGCATCCTTGGTCCAGGGTTGCAGCAGCTTGGCGCTGCCCCAGCCGGGCGCGTTGCCAATAGCCGGCGGCGCCCCCGGCCAGCAGCGCCAGCAAGCCGCCGCCCATCAGCCAGATCAGTTGGGCGTGCGGTGCGCGGGAGAACAATATCCCCAGGCCCAGCAGCATGAACGCCACAAGCCCGATCCCCTCAGCGATCACATCGGCGATGCTGGAAGCAACGCCGCGCGAAAGTTCGATGCCGCCCAGCATCACCGCACGCGTCCCGAAGACCAGCCCGCCGCCTTCGCGCACCAGCCGACCCCAGATCACCAGCCAGAGCGGCGCCTTCGGGAGCACGATCCACCAGGCGAGCCCGAGAATGATGAAGACGAACAGCTGCCAGGCGACGACGAAAGCGATGCCGCGCAGGCCGATGGCCAGGATGGCATGAAAGATCTTGCCGGCGCCGAGCAAGACCACGGCCGCCGTGGCGAGCCCCGCCAGGAACAGAGCGATAACGAACGGTTTTTTCATACGCCCAGGACCAGCGCTGCCGCGATCTCATCGGCGAGTTCACCCAGCGCCACGCTCATGCTCTGCGCCTGGCCGGCGCGGCTGCGTCTGCTCCTGCAACTGTTCGAACGAAACGGCCATGCGCCAAAACCGAGGAGCCGCTCGGCGCGGCGACCGACCAATCCGCCCGCAGGGTCACATGGCCCGATCCATCCGGCATGAAATCCTGGATCGCCACATGCACGTCGCCCGCACCGCCCGGCGGAATCGGGTCGCCCGGCATCAGGATGGTTGCCTGCGGCAACCGGGCGGCAAGATCTTGCGCCAGCACGATCCGCGCCATCGGACCCGAGCGGGCCTGCCCATTCGGTATCGCCGGCCACATGCAGCGCGCCGGGCGCGGCGCCCGTCGTCAGATGCAGCCGGTCGATGGCGGGAGGAATGTCGATGGCACCGACAGCGAGCGCCGGCAGTCCCGCGGCTTGGCGCGGCCGCACCGGTCCGGCCGGGCCAAGTTCCAAATAAGTCGTGGGTTTGCCGGCGCAGCCCTCCAGCAGCACAAGGGCAACCGTCACGATCAGGATGCGTGTCATCAATCCTCCCGTCCGGCAATCAGCGACCCGGGATGGCTGCTCAAATAATCCGCCAATGCTCTTAGCGACTGCGCGGCCTGGCTTAGCTCGTAAAGCGCGTGCGGCAGCCCGGAATCGTCCGGCCCGCATTGGCGGGTCCTTCGGCATTGAGCAGCCCCCGCGCGGACGCCCAGAGCCGCCTGCGCCTGGGCGGCGCTTTGGCGCAGATCGGCCAGGATGGCGGGAAGCTGTGCATCTGCCTGCCGCGTGATCCGGTCGACATGCGCCAAGGTGCGGTCAAAGTTATCCAGGCTCTGCTTTGTCTCCGGCGAGCGTGCGAGCGCCGCGAGCCGTTGCGCCGCGATGTGGACATTGGCGGCGATGGCATCGAGCGGCATGGCATTCACGCTGGCCAGGATATCGTTCACCTGAGCCATGGTCCGGTTGAGGCCGCCGCCTGGGCCGCCGAAGACCGGAACCTGCGGGGGATTGCCTGGCGCAAGCGAGGCCGGCGGCGCGTCCTTGACCATCGTGAGGTCCACCAGCTTGCCGCCCACGACGGGCACGCTGCTGCCGAGTTCCGCCCGCAGCCCTTTGCCGATCAGCGTGGCGAGCATTGCGCCCATCTGCGAGGCCGGATCGGCGCTCCAACGTCCTTCAGCCAGGCCGATGCGGTCCGGGTCCAACGTGAACGTCACGGCCGTCTGCAGCGCCCCCCGAGTCGTGCAGTAGCCGCCAGGGCCGATCCCAATCGTGAGATTATGCGCGACGCGGGTATAGCCGATGATAGCACCGAAGAGGAACACATCGACCATGGCCCATTGATCCAGATGCTCCGCCCAGCGGAAGGCTGGCCCAAGCCAGTTTGCGCGCCGGCCCGCCCGAAGCATGCCGAGCACGGCGCTGAGCAGGCCGAAGCGCAGAAACGGCAGCACGATGATTTCGAGGCCGATAATGATGGCCGCCACCGGCCAGTCCTGCCCCCACACCCCCACGACGCTGGAGGCGATCAGGCTTCTGTTGGTTGCGGCGAGAATGCTGACATGGAGGATCGGCAACAGGTTAGCCGGGAAGAGCAGCGCGAAAGTTGTGAATGCGCAAGCGAAACCAGCGTCAAGGCTGCGGCCGTTGGTTCGCTCGAGCGTGCGCCCACAGCGGACACAGCGGATATTTCCGCCCGTCCTGCCGACATGCAAAATCTGGCACGTCCCACAATCGGGGCAGCCGACAACCTCATCCTCACATTCGTCCGAAACCGATGAGATCAATGTGCCCCCTAAATGGCGCAAGTAACCGAAAACTCTAGACGCTGCTTGTTTCTCGAGACACTGCTTGTTTCGAGTGCTTTTCGAGATGATGCATGTGCTGTGATCCTGAATATGGGATGATCTGGTGCGTTGCCGAAAGGGTCGGATTTCCTGCTTTGCTAAATTTTCCCATACGTTTTTGTTGGAAACGCGCAGCCTGCCGCCATTCCTGCTGTCTCGAAATTTCAAAGAATTCATTCGCATTTCCCGGCAGGGGAACCCACGTGACTAAGAGAAGTCATGTTCCGCGCGCCCTGTCGGCCGGGCCGAACGGAATCTTTCACAAAAATCACCCCGACCAAGCAGGGGAATCACCGAACTAGCATGTCTGTCACCTGAGATATTCATGCTGCCGTCAGGAGTTCGAAATGCCCAGAACCGCCTGCTGGCACCCGAGAGCGTTTACACGATCAAGCTGGTCAGCCGCGGCCACACCATCCCCAGAGTCAGGCATGCCAACATGTTCCTTGTGCGCCGGGCCAGGGACATCATGGTGGAAATGTCAGCATCCCGCCCGCTAAGACCAGCTTTGAAGCCTTCCTCAGGGCCGAAGAGGCGGCAGGGCGGATGCGCCGTGTCGTGGTGACGGAAGATGGCCATATCCGCGGCGTGCTGCGGGTCAACATGGCGTTGCGCCGCGGCCTCGCAGACAATGAACGGGACATCACTGTTGGCGAACTGACGAGCCGTAAGTTTACGGTGGTTCAGGAGAGCACCGTCGCCTTTGACGTGATCTGCCGTATCTGGACCAAAGCGGCGATCATGGCGATTGTCGTCCGCGACGAGGCGGGGGTGCCCCATGCCCAGGATATCGTTGGCGTCATCACCAAGGAGCATATCGCGGACAGCGTGGCGGAGAACGTCGCAAGCTACAGGAACGACTAAGCCTTTTGAAGATTTGACGGCCGGCATTTTTACTCCTGCTGGCAGCAGCGCCGGAGCGCCATGGCTCCGCCTTCCTACCCAATGGAAACGCGACCGACATCGGACCGGCTGGGGACAACGCAATGCTTCAAATCGTCGCAGACATTGGCCAGGCTTTGTTCATGGCCGCCAGCATGTTTTGGAAAGTCGGCTGGAGCCTGGTTCTGGGCTTCGCCATCTCAGCTGTCCTGCAGGCCGTGGTCACCAAAGAAAGCATGGTACGCGCCCTTGGGCGCGATGGCGCACGTGAAATCGCCCTCGCTACCCTGGCCGGCGCCGCCAGCTCCAGTTGCTCCTATGCCTCTGCGGCAGTTAGCCGCACATTGTTCAAGAAGGGCGCGGCGCTCATTCCAAGCCTCGCCTTCATATTTGCCTCCACCAATCTCGTCGTCGAGCTCGGCATCGTGCTCTATCTGCTGATGGGATGGCAGTTCACGGCCGGAGAGTGGATCGGCGGCATCGTCCTGGTGCTGATCATGACGGGGCTGATACTCCTTACCTATCCTGCCCGCCTTGTCGAAGAAGCGCGCCGCCACCCTGAACAGGCGGGGGGGCATGAGCATGGCGAAACCACCGCTCTCGGCACGACTTTGCTCGAGAAGCTCAAGCGCAAGGAAACATGGATTCTGGTCGCACAGAACTTCCAGATGGACTGGATGATGCTGTGGAAGGACCTCCTGCTCGGCTTTCTCATCGCCGGTGCATTGGGAATCTTCGTGCCTGATGGCGTGTGGCAAACGCTTTTTGTCCGTGGCTCCAGCCGATGGATTCAGCTGCCGGCGAACGCGCTGCTCGGTCCGCTCGTCGCCATGCTCACCTTCGTCTGCTCGATCGGCAATGTGCCCCTGGCAGCCGTACTCTGGGGCGCCGGCGTGAGCTTCGGCGGTGTGCTGGCCTTTCTTTATGCCGATCTGATCGTGTTGCCGCTGCTCGATGTATATCGCCGCTATTTCGGCTGGAAGATGGCGGCCTATATCGGCGCCGTGTTCTATGTCACTATGGTGGCGTCCGCGATGATCATGGATCTCGCCTTCAACGCACTTGGCTGGATACCTTCCTCCCGGGCCAACATCCGGGGCGAGATCGGGCGTTTTTCCATTGATTATACGTTCTGGCTCAATCTGGCGTTCGGACTCGTCGCGCTGATTCTGTTCATTATCGCGCGCCGGAACCCGGTGCGGCAAGATACTCACGCCACTCACCACGATGTCCGGGCTCCTCACCGCCATTAGGGCGTTGCCCCTTGGACTGACTGTCGTTACATGGTGGCTGGCGGTCGCATCCCCTCGCGCGATGTTATCCACTAATTGCCGCCCAGGTGATAGCTGCCATTGCCGCGGCAGCTGTTCTCTACGTGGTCGTGAGCAGCAAAGTTGTCGGTCCTGTCGCTCGCGCCGTAGCCTTACCATTCCGTTAGTTCATTTGACGCCGGCTGTTCGAATACCGCATGTTTTCACTGAACCAACCCGATCGAGATGCTTCACGAGGGAGAGACGCCAAGGTTCGACTAGGCAGCGGGACGCTGAATTAGCCGGCGATTTTCCGCACCTCCTTCATCCGCCAGGGCTCAGGACTCATTCATTAAGATAGAAGCCGACCGCGGCTGCGATGCAGGCGCGGTCATCTGGACAGTTTTGCAACACCTACGGCAACCTTTGCCAAAGACGAAGTACCGGCTCGCGCTCAACGGGCCGATATAATGACGATTGCCGGTATCTGGAGGGCAGGAAGCAAAAGCCAGCTGGATGCGTTTGCCATGCTGACGACGGCCCCGGGGCGCGGACATGGCACCGATCCACAACCGCCAACTACCCGATAAATGGTGCGTTTGGCCCATCATAGCCGAACTTGCCAATCGCGGGGGGACAAGCATGGAGCATTGCCGAAGCCATCGTCTATCGATCTCCATGACATGGCCGCTGGAGGTGGCAAGCGGGCTATCCATCAGGTTTAGGCGCGCGTCTCGTAATCGAAGAGCGTCATAAAACCAAAATCCATATGCAGCTGTTGATGACAATGGAACAGCGTCAATCCGGGATTGTCAGCCACAAAATCAACCTCAGTATCCTGGTAACCGCCAAGCATGACGACATCCTTGATCACGCCGCTGGTCGGCTTCCCGGCAATGCGCGTCAACTCAAAACTGTGCCGGTGCAGATGGATCGGGTGAACGTCGTCGCTCTCGTTGCGCATGCTCAGGCGGTAGCGTCGCCCCAGCGCCAGGTGCAGCATGGGCCGAACCCCCATATCCATAGTGTCGGGAAAAGCGATGCCGTTGACGGTCCACCGGTTAAAGCCTGCATCGGCCGCGTTGTCCTTGGCAAACACCATGTTAACGATGTGATCTGGCTGCGCGGCTGCCTGCGGCAGACCGAAGAGCGTATAGTCCCATTTGAACGGGCGTGGCTTTTGCCACTGCGGCTTGCCCTGGGCACCTGCATATTCGACCACGATGCCCATGCCGTGCCCACGGTCATCGTCGGACAGATCTCCAAGGATGAACACCCCCGGATGGTTCATTTCCACAACAGCGGAAATCCGTTCGGCCGTACCGATCCAGAGAACCGGCACCTCGACGGAACGCGGCAGGGGATTGCCGTCCGTGGCCACGACGCGGAAGCGGTGCCCGGCCATGGCCAAGCTGCGGGTTTCACCGGCGCTGCCATTCAGGATGTGAAAGAGGACGCGCTGCCCTTGTTTCACGCGGATCGGCTCGCCTTGTCCGAGCATGCGTCCATTGATCGTGAAGAACCGATAGCCGACCTCATAACCCTTCGGCACGCCGCGCTTGAGAGACGCGTTCATGGCGGCTTCACCCTTCTCCTTAAGGGCGTCGATTTCCGCACCTGCCAGGAAGTCCATGGCCATGTCGCCGCCTTGGCTGAAGGTTGGTTCGAACTCCTTCAGCACCAAAAAGATTTCCTGATCATAGGCACCGGGATTGTTCTTCGGCTCGATGTAAACAGGGCCGACCTGCCCAGAATACTGACCGCGGTTGAGATCGGCACCGGCACGCACATGCGTATGGTAGAAGCGAAAGCCGCTCGGTCGTGGCACGAATGTCTCGCGGATCATGCCGTGAGGCGGAACCATCCGTGAGCCTTCCTCCCCGGCTCCATCGACATCGGAGGGAATCTTCTGCCCATGCCAATGCAGGACTTCGGGATGATCGGTGTCGTTGCGGATGTCCACTGTTGCGGCTTGCCCTTCACGGAACCGCAGAAGGGGGCCCGGAAACTGGCCATTGTATAGCGTCGTGGAGATGATCTGGTCGGCGCCAATATCGACAAGTCCGTTGGCGATCTCCACTGTGTAGTCGGCCTTGGCCGCGTCGAGCGGCTGTGTTTGCGCGAACGCCAACGGGCCGCGCGGTACGGTCGCAGCAAGAAACGACAATCCGCTGAGCTTCAGCATGGTGCGTCGATCGGTCATGCCGGCCTCCATCAGCATCAGATGAGCGTGCCGGGCCAGCTCATCGATCAGCCAATGCCCATTGTGGAACATCATTTTATCGGGTGTCGTCATCGAAATTTCAATAAAATTATCTCCGCATGTCCAGTCACCCTCGGCTCAGTGTCCGGCGGCCCCGTTTGCGCATTTTCGCGGCAACCGCGAAGCAGTATAGAGATGGGCCTCCGGATAGGAATTTTTCCATTCGCTGAGATACAGATGAGGGAGTTCATGGGGTGGTCGCCGTGGCGAGGGCACCGAGTACGTCGATCCGAAAACGCCTGTCGCGGCGGTGGTGAAGCCAAGGCAGCGCGGAGGCCGCAATGAATAATGCCGCTGCGTCGTCACCGCTACAGGGTTCATCGATGTGCGCGGTGTAATTCACCAGCAACACGCAGCCGCCCGGCAGGAGTGTTTCGCGCGCTAGCTTTGCACAGCGCCGCACATCCGCCGGGCTGAGGAAATACAGCATTTCGGACAATACAATTAGGTCGAATTTCTGCGCCGGCCAGTCACGAGGCACCATGCGCTTCTCAAACCGTATCTGGGCAAACGCGGCGCAATTTTGGGCCGCCGCCCGCAGCGGTGCCGCGGCGGTATCCACGGCCAGCAGCGCCTGGCAGCGCGGCGCCAGCAAGGCGGTGAACACGCCGATCGAGCAGCCGATCTCGAAGGCCGCTGCGAATGTCCGCTGGCCCAGCACCCGCAAGCTCGCCCGATACTTATGCCGCTCATACGGACTCGCGGCAAAATTCCAAGGATCAGGATTGGCCTCGTAGAGGCGATCGAAATAGGCTTCGTCACGCGAAAGATCGCCATGCGCGGTCATGTGCGGAAGAACACTTCGTAGGGCCGTGCAAAAATGGCGAGCAATGCCGGCGGCAGACGAAACCCATGCGGCGAATCTCGGATCACGTTGCCATATTGCGTGGCATGCGCGGCGATGGCGCGCCGCTTTGCCGGCAGGAACGCCGCAATGTCCAACCGGATCCCCTCGATGCGCTGCGGCGGCAATGTCTGCGCCGGATCGCGCAGCCAGCCCCACACCGGATAAGTCCACAACGCCACATTGGCCGCCTGGGCCAGTGCCCGGGCAAAAGCCGCGCTGGTCTCATGATCGCAATGCGGGTCCTCGCGCCAGGGGCCGATAACGATGGTTCGCGCCGTACAGCACGCCTCCAATGTTGCTAACGCCGCCTCATACGCGGTTCCTTCTCGCGGCATTTTCGTGTCAGGGAAACGTAAAAACATAATGCGCTCCGGCGGCAGGCCGAGAATGCCGAGCGCCGTTCGGGCTTCCACCTCACGCATCGCAGCCAAACGCGCTGGCGGATGGGTCGCGGACCCCGGATGCGAGGCGGCGCCATCGGTGAGGATCGCCACCTGTGGCCAAATCCCAGCATCGCAACAAGCGGCGACCAGCCCCCCGCAACCGAGCGACTCATCATCAGGATGCGGCGCCAGAATCAACGGCGTTTTGCCCCCGAAAGCTGTGAAATCCCGCAACGGAAACGCCTCGAACGCGGCGAGCGTCGTGCCGATGCTGGTCATGATTTCAAACCATGGTGGAGGAAAAATCCCGCCGCGCGGTCCAGCGTCTCGTCCGGCGCAGGCTGGCGAAGAAACACGGCGAGGTCACGGCAGATACGCTCAGCCGGATGCCCGGCCTTGAAGGCGGCGATGCCGAGACTGCGCTGGGTCAGCTGCATGGCTTTCAGACTGGACGCTTCCACCGCCAGCCGTGCCAGATTCACGATGGCGACAATCTCCTCTGCCGGTCCCTCTTCCAGGCAGGCGCACCGCGCCGCCTCTTGTAGCCAGAGCCGCGCCGTTTCCACCTCCATCACCAATTGGCCGAAACGGGCGCGCTGATGCGGGTCGGTATCGCGGGCCCGCTGCCTTAGTTCGGCACGATGCAACTTGGCCAAAGCAATCACTCCGCCTAACGCCCCGGCCGCGTTACGCCAGGCCCCGGCGGAGAAGACCGGCTCGCGCAAATAATCCCCCTCGGCACCAAGAAGCTGGGTGATCTCAACTCGCATGCCGGAAAAATCCACCATGCCGGTAACGCTGGCGCGCATGCCACTGAGCCGCATGTTGCCTGGCGACACGTGCGCAGCGGCACCAACATCCACGATCAGCATTTGCGCGCCGGTTGGCGTGACCGCGGTGATCAGCGCCCGGCTCGCCGCCCCCGCGCCGGAGCAGAAAATTTTCTGCCCATATAGCGATCTATAGCCTTCGAGACGCACGCCCTCACCATCCAGGGGGTCGGTAACCCAGAGCCCGAATAAATGACCCTGTGCCGCATCTTGCGCCACCGTTGCAATCAATTCGGGCGAACCGTAGCGCAACACCAGATGCAACGCATTCACATGCGCCTCAAACAGACGCGTGAGCGGCAAGTTGCCCTCGCCGAGTAGCGCCAACAATTTCAGCAGCGCATCCGCCCCTTCGGCACCCACGCCGAACGCGGCACCGCCATAGGCTTCCGGCAGCGGCGCAGTGAACAACCCGACCTCACGCAAGGCGGAGACATCCTCTTCGGGAAACGCCGCCATTTTATCCAGCTCCGAAGCGCGGGCTGCCATGTCCGGCAGCAAGGCGGCGACACGGCCCAGCAATTTAGCTTGCAAGTTTCTGGTCATCTTCGGCCTTGGCCTGGCGGAGCGGGCGCTTCAGAAATTCCTCGCGCAACCAACGGGCATGACGCGTCTCGCACGGCAAATCGGCCACGCGCAGCCGCCGGCGGTTCAGCACCGGACTGAATTTTTGTACGTGCGCCCAGGCGGCGCCAAAATAAGGTGCAGACATCGCAGCCAGCAGCGCATCTGGTGCGATCAACAACTCCTCAGCCAGCTGCGTCACATCACGGCGTGTCTGCCACGCCATGCGCAACCGGGCCTTGGCCAGGGCGCGGCGATAAGCGTCGATCGCTGGCTCTAAAGCTTTGTCAGCGAAAATGTCGGGGGCGACCAGCCGGCGCCGGATCGTATCGGCCATGCCACCCACGGCACGCCCCTCCAGCCTGCCTGAGACAAAAACAGAAATCTCCGGCGCATGGCGGATTTTTGTATCGACCAGTCGCAGTTTTTCGATCAACGCCCGGTCCTCGCCGTTCGGCACGGCAGGAGGGCCGCCGGCGCGGCGCAATGCCTCGGCGGTTACGGCTATACTGGCGCCGGAATGTTGCTGATGCCGCGGCCAAGGATCGGCAAGATCGGGATTGAGCGTGGCATCCAACGCATCGAGCGCGGCCGCGCATTCCACCTCGATGCGGTGATCGGCGACCAAACGAAACGGGATTTTGGCCGCATCCTCCGGGCAGAGATGCGCCGTGCCGCACACGGCCTCAGCACCGTGCGCCAACACCGCCAAATTGGCATGGACCCAATCGAAAGGGGGGACTGCATCGGCATCGGTGGTGAGAATCACGCCAACATCTGGTAACGCCAACGCTGCCAGCAACGCGAGCCGGCGCGCCTCGCCGGCCGAGGCCAATGCCGGCGGCAGATCTGTCTCGACGACATGAATGGGCAATGACTCTTGCGCCGCCCGGCACAGCATCTCTGTTCCATCATCACAATTATTCAGTAACAAAATCACATGGTCGGCCGGACGGATCTGCTGCCGCAACGCGGCCAGGCAGGCGCCAATATGATTCTGCTCGTTGCGTACCGGAATCGCCACGCAAATCTGTTCCTGCTCCGACATCAAACGTACCTTTTGCTGCATTCCAAATGTGACGAGCGGCCGTCGCGATTCAACGCAATATCCTCTCCGTTTTTCGGGGTGGATGAGATTTCACAGCTGAGTTAACAACCCTGCGGCCGGCGTTGATCCATTCTCTTCCGACACGAAAAAATCTACTGCACTGAGGTAGCCTGCAGCCTAAAACTCGACAGCGCCACGCGGGGTCCATTCCAGGGAAAGTACGGACGAATCGAGAGCCAAGCTCTTTAGAAAGGCGGGGGGCCGTGTATCATTCCGGGAAGCCCGCCAATGCAGCTCAAAGCGCGTTTCGGCGTTTTGGCCATGATCCGAATATTTAATCGCTTGGTTTACGACGCGTATGGAATTCTGCGCAAAAAAATTCCGTGAGCTCAGCCTCTCGGCTGACGTTACGGCCGACCAGGACGAGGATACCTTGCCGCTCCTGATGGATTCGACGCTCCAACGCCTTGAACGCCCAGAGCACGGTTACCGCAAGCAATGTCGCAACGGCGCCGAGGCCGAGTTGCCCGCCGCCGAAGCAAAGTCCGACAACTGTCACGATCCACAGCGTTGCCGCTGTGGTAAGACCCAATACGCGATCCGATCGGCGAATGATCGCACCCGCTCCGAGGAACCCGACACCGGATAATATACCGAGCGGCAACCGCATCAAATCGAGGGTGACAAAGGATGTAGGAGATTTACCCGCGATTGGCAGAAGGATATTTGCCTGGATCATCGCCACGGTCGCGGCGAGGCAGACCAACGTCGTGGTCCGCAGCCCTGCCGGCTTGCCGTGTTCGTTGCGGTCAAGCCCGATGACCACCCCGGCCACGAGGGATAGGGTCAAGCGGAGGATGATTGCCCCCCAGCCAATTTCCGGTGACATGCCCGGGGTCATGTTTGCATATCACCGGGCAAAGGGGCCCTACGACAAGTCAATCAGCGCGATTCCGATTTCAGGCTGCTGGCGTCGCCTGAGGCGCTGCTCGGTTTCGACAACAACAACTTCCAGCGTGGGTCGCACAATGCCTTCCATAAGATGTCCGCCGCGGGTTGTACCGTCCTTCAGCCCCAGGACCGTGTGGATATGCAGCGTCGAGGCGCCGTTATCGCCAATCGCGATGTCGCCGACAATGCTTAATACCTCGGCCTGTTCGTTGACATGGATGGGGTTGTATTTTTTCGATTCGAGGTCAAACCAGCCGACTTTGGCGTGTTCGAAGGCGCCCAGAGCCGTCAGAGATGCTCCCGAAATATGTTCACGGTTCGCAAAGGAGGTGATGGTAGAAAAAGCCTCCTCACCAGAATCGAGAACGACGACAAAGGTTCTTTTACCTGATTCGGACGAAATCAGCCGTGAATCCATTTCAACCTCTCAATTTCATACATTATTTGCGCTGCCTTCTCTTAATCTTCTAAGCTTGGCTGTTCGCCCATCCGCCTCTATAAGGAGGCGCCGCTTACGATTTTGGCTTGGTATGCGTGATGAAATTCTGGCTGTGTCCCGGGTTTGGCATACCCTCATCAGTCGAGGGATTGGCTGGTATCACGCCTCTATCATTTGTCGTATGTGGCGTCATAAGGCCGCCATGGTTCAGATTTTCCGAATTCCCTGCACCTGAAGGCAACGCGGAATGAGTCTGTGCCGTTCCGTCATTCGGGCGGATTGAATCACCGTGCGAACCAGAAGATTGAGCAAAAACAGCTGCGTTCGCAATGAAGAAAAGAATGACGGTCATCATGGTTATGCGCATTCCGCTCTCCTTTTGTAGAGGACACGGTTCATACGGGTGAATCTTTGAGAACGAGGTATGGCGACGCACCTTGCGGATGCATTTCATCCACAGTCCAATTTTGACGCTGGCTCATCAGGGTAACGATTGCAGCCATATCTTGATCTTGGTTCATCCCAGCGGCGGCAGCAACCATACCGTCCCGCAAGTAATAGGCGATGAATTTACGTGCGTTCAAATCGCCGCGAATGACCGGCATGTCGTCGCCCGAAGCGTGGCCGACATAATCGAGCCGGACCATGTATTGGATCGTCCAGAAATAGGGCACGGCATCGAAGCTCGCCGCAATGCCCATCATATTGCGTGCGGCAACGCAGCCTTGCTGCTCGGCAACTCGCCAATGTTCAACGCGGATCAATGGGCCGTTCCCGTAAAGGGGAAATGCCGCGATGTCTCCCGCCGCGTATAACCCCTCACCCAGACGCAGCGTCCCGTCGACCACCAACGCATGGTCTGACTCTCTTGTGAGCATTTTAAGGAATGCGGTTGCGGGCCGTGCACCGAGCCCAGCGATGACCATGTCAGCCTCAAGCCTTTCACCGCCTGCCAGGATCACGGCTTGCACGTTCTGCATGCCCGACAAACGCTCGACCCGCGCGCCAAAACGGAATTTTACGCCCTTCTCCTCATGGATGTCCCGGTAAACATTGCCGATTACCGCACCGAGCTGATGTTCGAAAGGTGCGGACTCTCCCGCCACAACCGTGACGTCGAGCCCGCGTTCGCGCAAAGAAGCGGCTGCTTCCATGCCAATGAAACTGGCTCCGATCACGATCGCGCGCCGGCTGTGTGTGGCAATCTGCACGATGCGCTCCGCATCAGCCTGGCTGCGTAGCGTAAATACGTTGCCAAGATTGCCGCCCGGAAAGGGCGGCGGTGCGGCGGCGCTGCCCGTGGCGATTAAAGCCGCGTCAAAAGACAGCTCGTGGCCTCCGGCCAGAAAAACGCGCTTGTTGCTCGGATCGAGGCCGATGATTTTTTCCGTCCGGCGCACAATGTTTTTCGTTGCGTAAAACTCATTCTTTTGCAAGGGAGTTTTTTCGCCGCCTTTCTGCCCCGCCAGAACATATTTACTTAGAACCGTGCGATCATAGGGAAGCGATTCTTCATGGCTGACCAAAGTGATCGATCCGGAAAACCCGCAACGCCGCAATTCTTGAGCCGCTGAAAATCCCGCCGCGCCGGCTCCCAATATGACGAAACAGCGCGAGTCGACGACGCCGCCCATGCGAGCCACCTCAGGCATCGGCTCCGGCGTCTCGATCACGATTTCCCCCTCCTTGATTCGGACAGAGAAGACCGGCAAATCATCGATTGCCGGCGGGTCGAGGCGCCTTCCCGTCCTGGTGCAAAAGGCTGCCTTGTGCCAGGGGCAGACGACCCTCCCCTCGGCAAGCACGCCTTGGACCAATGGCCCCCCAGCATGCGGGCATATCGCACCAATTGCCGTGACATCATTTTCTTGCCGCACGAGCAGGATTTTATGTCCTTCCGCTTCGGCCTCACGCATTTCGCCTGCAGGAAAATCTGCCAGTCTGCCGAGGATTGTCATTCTCTCATCCGCGATCCAAGACGGTACGAACTGCACCTGGGAATAACGGGCGGATCGATCAAGAGAAAATCCGGCAAAATATTGCGTTCACCGCAACATGCCCCAAAATACATCGCTGTGTTATCGAATGAGGCGTAAATTTGGGTGCCCCGGGGAGACGTTCCGTGCAGGCCCCGGTCCATGCCAAGCGCTGTGAGGCGGGGATGAGCCTGGCTCGCGCTGCCTGTTGAACTCGGCGATGGATCGCGCCCGGAAATGTCTGAATGATGGGGATACGGAAATAAAACTCGGCGTTATTGGTGCGGGGGCGGCGATACAGCGACGGCGATCGCAGTGGTGACTGGCGGCAAGGCGAGGTGCATGAGTCATTGTGAATCGCCATCGGGAACGGGCAAAGACAATCGCGACGGATATGAGCTAACATCCCGCGGGACATCTTCGGCTGCTGGAGGCCAAGGCCGAGGTTTTTGCCGAGATCGCGCCGAACGGTGAAAGCGGCGCCAAACGCGCCGATTCTCACGCTGTCAACATCGCAGGACGCGTCAACGACCGCAGGCCGAAAGTACGCGCGGCCCACCCGATATGTGATTACTTTGCTGCTGCCACCGCAAAACCTGCACTGCTGATCGCCTCCGCAATGTCTGGCGCACTTGCCTCACTGCCGACCACTACGCGCTTCGTATGGAGATCCGCCATGACATGGGCCGTTGGATCCACCCGGCGCACGGCACTCTTGATCAATGCCACGCAGGATTCACGTTCCATATCCGGTACATCGAATTGTAACGGGGTCGATTCCGCCATTTTCATACCCTTCATCTTTTCCAATATCTACATAATTAGCAGAAAAATTCAAAGATAAAGTCGTTAAAGAAAAACCATTTAAATTTTATTGGAAGGCCTTCACGGCACAAAAATCGTATGCCTGCGACGGATCGGCACCGAGGTCAGACGGGACCCATCATCAAGAAGCGATCTGAATTTCGTTCTCTTGAACCGGAGAGAGGAAAGTTCATGGCAGATCCTGCATCCCATGATGATCGTACAGCCCGACTCAAGACTCAAGATGACGGACATAGAAAGACCTTAAAGCCACAACAGGAGGCACCGCAGGGCGGTTGGAAAAGGCCGGCCCGGCGCTGGCATTGGTATGCGGCTTATTCTGCTTTTTTATCCTTCGCGCTCGGGGAGCTGGTGATGATACACCGCCCCCGCTCCGGACATTTGCCTTCGTTGCCATGCTCATTATTGGAGCCATAAACCTCTCCGCCGTAGGATTATTCGGCGAGATGGCGTTTTGGTTTGCACTCGTTAAGTTTCTCGCGCTCGTGCTTTTCCTGGCCGTTGACGTGGTTTTCCTTATCAGCGGCCGTCACGTGGCAGGTGCGGCGGGTCTGTACCTGCTTGCTGAGGCCGCTTTCATCATGCCCTGAAACCCGGTCAGAGATGCCATTCGCCACCAAGCGAGGCACATGACCAAACGATTAAACCTGACAATCGATGGCAAGGTGGTCCGGTGACGCTCGTGCGCGCCCTTTAATCCGCACCGACACTACTTACCTCGTCTATTACAGCGATGTGGGCACGAGGAAAGGGGGCGTTTTGGACACGAGGCATCTCTTCGGCCTGCTGGGCGCGCTCATTGCTGCCATTGCCGTGGAATTCAATGACCAAGTCGTAACTGTCGCCTTACCCGACATCAAAGGAAGCCTCGGCATCAGCAACGATCCGGGCACTTGGCTGATCAGTCTTTTCGCGACCGGCCAGGTGATCGGCATGGCGTTTTCGACATCGCTCGCGGTCGGGTTCACCATCCGGCGCTTCGCGCTGTTCGCCTTTGCGCTTTGCACCTGCACGTCACTTGCTATACCGGGTTGCGCGAATTTAGGATTGATGTTCGTCTTGAGGTTCCTGCAGGGGTTAAGCGGGGGATTCGTCATCCCGCTGCTGCTGACCACGGGGCTAAGAGTGTTGACGCCAGAGACGCGGCTTTATGCCCTGGCCGCTTATGCGTTGACCGCAACTTTCGGGCCCAACATCTCACCGACCCTGGCAGCCTTGTGGGACGATGTGCTGAACTGGCGGTTCGTGTTCTTTGAAGACTTACCGCTCTTTACCATTGCTTTCCTGCTTGTTTGGTATGGCCTTCCGCAGGATGAACCGCAATTTGCGCGGTTGAAGAAATTCGATTGGCGCGGCGGCATCCTCATTGTCATTTCTGCCTTCTCGTTGGTCACGCTGCTGGAACAAGGCAACCGTCTGGACTGGTTCAACTCTCGTTTCATCTGCGTTCTGGCGTTAACGAGTGCCGTATCGATCCCCCTGTTCATTTTCAACGAACTCAAAACCGAGATTCCTCTTTTCGGCATCTGGCTGCTGAAGCGGCGCAATTTCGCTTATGGCGCGATTGCCTTGTTCATGTTTCTGATCGTCAGCCAATCCGGGGCGGCGTTGCCGGACACATTCCTACAGGTCGCGGGCTACCGGCCACATCAGATCTATCCCTTGAGTCTGGAGCTGGCCGTGGTGGAGGTTCTGACGTTACCGTTATTGGCATTGCTGCTCAACCGCTCATGGGTCGATCCTCGGATTGTCAGCACCATCGGTCTACTGTTGATCATCACGGCAGATATCGAAGAATCCACGTTGACCAGCGTGTGGGTCGCCCGGGACTTCCTCATCTGGGACGCGCTTCAGGCAGTCGGCCAGCCGATGTTCATCATGCCGCTGCTGATGATGGCAACCAATACAATCCGCGATCCGAAGGATGGACCTTTTGGTTCCGCGATGGTCAACAGCACGCGCGCCATCGCAGAACCTGTCGGGCTTTGGCTCGTGCAGCTCATCATGCGCTGGCGGGGCGCACTGCATTCCGACCGGATCACCGACCAGATGGGCCAGACGCGGTTTTCGGTGATCCAGGCGCTGGGGCTCATTCCCGGCAATCCTCCGCCGCTGCTCCCCAATGGCACCGCGCGCACGGCGGGTTCTCTGAATGCGTTGCATGCGGCGCTGCGGGGGCAGGTCGCGGTGATGAGTTTGAGCGATGCCTTTCTGGTGTTCGCCATGGTCACGGCATCATTGCTAATCCTGGTCTGGCTGGTGGCGGAGCGGACCTATCCGCCACGCATCGCGCTGAAATTGAAAGACCGGGCGTGACCGAAAACCAAGCCCAGGAATCGAAACCGGAAGATAAGTCGATGGCGCGTCCGCGGCCGGTCTGGCCATGGATCGTCGGTGCCGTCATCGTCATCGGCTTCATCGTGGTCGTGCTCGTCATCATCTTCGCTCCGAGCCGCTATGTATGGACAGATGATGCTTACATCACTGTGCATTACACCACCATCGCGCCACGGATTTCCGGTCCGCTGGTGGCGGTGGCGGTCACAGATAATGAGGTTGTGCATCAAGGCCAGCTATTGGCGGCGATCGATGACCGGGATTATCGGGCAGCTTTGGCGCAGGCCGAGGCGCAGCTCAGATCGGCCGATGCGCAAGCCGAAAATGTCGCGGCGGAACTCGATCGTCAGCCTTCTCTGATCGCGCAGGCGCAAGCGCAGCTCGGTTCCGCCAACGCCCGGTTCGCGTTCGCTGAACTGAACGAGACGCGGTATCGCGACGCGGCGGCGACGGGCGCCGATACCTATCAAGACCGGCAACAGGCGGACATGCAGTTACGCCAGGCTCGGGCCGAGGTGGAAAACGACACGGCATCGCTGAACGCCGCCGATCAGCAAGTTCCCGTGCTGCAAGCGCAACTCAAGGCGGCTCAAGCGGTAGCGGCCGCCGACAAGGCAGCGACAACACAAGCCAGGCTCGACCTCTCCTACACGCGGCTTGTGGCGCCGTTGGATGGCATGATCGGGGAACTTTCCGCGCAGATGGGAAATTACGTTGCGCCCGGGGCCGCGCTCATGGCGCTGGTGCCGCTGAAAGAGATCTATGTCGAGGCGAATTACCGTGAACCGGCGCTGAAACACATGCAGCCCGGCGACCATGTGCGTATCCATGTGGATGCCTATGACGTGGTGCTGGACGGCGTCGTCGACAGCATTCCCCCCTCATCCGGCGCCGCATTCTCGCCCATTCAGCCGAACAACGCGACGGGCAATTTTACCAAAATCGTGCAGCGCCTTCCGGTAAAGATCGTTTTCCTGCCTGGCCAGAAGGCCCTGGCGGCGCTGCGCATGGGCATGTCGGTGGAGACGACGGTGGATACTTCGTCAAGCAACGGCGCGGCGCATTAAATGCGCGGCGCGTTGGCCGCTTGCTTGTTGCTGAGCGCTTGCATGGTGGGGCCTGACTTCAACCCCCCGAATTCTGGCACGCCGCCGCAATGGCACAATGCCGAGGCCGGGGACGGGCTGCAGCCGATGACCGACCCGGACCCGGATTGGTGGCGTGGATTTGATGATCCGACGCTCGATATGTTGATTTCGACGGCACTAACGAACAATCCGGATTTGCAGCAGGCGATGCTGCGAGTGGTTGAAGCGCATGAGCAGGCGGTCGCCGCTGGCGCCGCGGCGCTGCCCAGCCTCGGCGGCAATGCCAACTACAAATACGAACAGCTCGGGCTGAAGAGCTTGGCCGAAACGCTGAACGCGCCGGAGGCCTTTGCGCAGACCGGCCCGGCAGCCAAGCCCCTGACGGACCTACTGAACGAGCTGGAGGCGCCGACGCCGGTTTATCAATACGGGGTGGATGCTTCCTGGGAGCTCGATCTGTTCGGCCGCGTCCGGCGCCGCGAGGAACAGGCCAATGCCATGGCCGAAGCCGAGGCCGACCAGGCAGATGATGCGCTAGTGATGTTGGAAGCCGAAATCGGACATGGTTATCTGCGGTTAAGGCTGGAACAGACGCTGCTGAAGACGCAGAGAAACAGCGTGCAAATTGCCGCAGCCTTGCTGACCTTGACCACGCAGCGGCAGGCGCTTGGCCTTGCCTCTGAGGTTGACGTCGATCAAGCGCAGACCACGCTTCTGGATGCGCAGTCGCAGCTTCCGGCCTACACCAAGGCCGTTCAGCAGGCGATCGACGCGCTCAATCTGTTAACCGGGAACATACCCGGCACGCTGGATGCGCAACTCATCGCGCCGGCGACCTTACCCGCCATTCCGTCGCTGATCGGAATCGGCCTGCCGGCAAGCCTCGCGCGAAGGCGGCCGGACGTGCGCGCGGCAGAGGCGGAGCTGCATGCCGCGACCGCGAATGTGGGGGTCGCGGTGGCGGCGTTTTATCCGGATATCACGCTCAACGGAAATGCCGGTGTCACGGCATACAACAAGAATTTTCTGGCAAGCTGGGCGAGCATCGTCTTCGCCGCCGGCCCCGGCATCTCGCTGCCGATTTTTGAAGGTGGCCGCTTGACCTCCAATTTGAAGCTTGTGACGGCCGAGCAGAAAGCGGCCGGACTGCAATATCGCAGCACAGTCCTGTCGGCATTGCGTGACGCGGAGGACGCGATCACCGCGTATGACAACGATCTCGGTACGCGCAGCCGGACGGCCGCCACATTGCAGGTCGCAGAACGGAGCTATGCCCTGGCGCGGGACCGGTACGCGCTTGGTTTGATGAATTTTCTCCAGGTTCTGGACGCGGAACAGTCCTTGGTACGGCAACAACAGCTTCTCGCGCATGCTGATTTTTCGGTAACGGATGATGTCGTGACGCTTTTTGCAGCCCTCGGCGGCGGTTGGCAGGAAAATAGCGTGAAAATTCCCGCACCCCAAATTTCGGTAAAGCTGCCGCCGACGCCTGCGGCGCTGGACAGTTTGGCAAACCCGAATTGACGCTTGCGATTATGGCTCGAGATTAAATCGTTAGGACGCTGCAATTCATCACGCATTTCGATGAAGAGACTTCTCCTGAATATGACGGGCGAAAATATCGATAGTAACTTACGTTACCTGTCCTTTTATAAAGGAATTGTTATAAAGGAATCTGCGCCGACCTATGTTCTATTGGTCTCTCGAGAGGCCAGTTCGCGTTATTGAGAATCGGCGGCGCAATCGATGATCGCCGGTACACCACACATTGACAACCAAGGAACGGATGAAATGAAAGCTGTCGTTTTTCATGGCATCGGCGACATCAGATTGGACGATGTTCCGGAACCGAAGCTGCAGGAGGAGACGGATGCGATCGTTCGCCTCACTGCTTCGGCCATTTGCGGTACGGATTTACATTTCGTAAGAGGAACGTTCGGCGGTATGGAGCCGGGCCAGATATTGGGCCATGAAGGTGTCGGCGTGATCGAAGAGATGGGCTCAATGGTAAGGAATTTTTCCATTGGCGATCGTGTCATCATTCCCTCCACGATCGGCTGCGGCACGTGCAGCTATTGTCGCGAAGGATATTATGCCCAATGCGATAATGCCAATCCCGGCGGCAAACGTGCAGGTACGGCGTTTTTCGGCGGGCCGGCGGGAGCAGGGGGATTTCGTGGCTTGCAGGCGGAAAAGGCCTTGATTCCCTGGGCCAATGTCAATCTCGTCAAATTGCCGGATGAAATTAGCGACGACCAGGCGATTCTGATGAGCGATATTTTGCCGACAGGCTGGTTCGGCGCAGAGCTTGCCAATATCGAACAGGGACATACAGTGGTAGTGTTCGGCGCAGGACCCGTGGGGCAATTCGCCATTGCCTCAGCGAAGCTCAAGGGGGCCAGAGTCATCGCTGTGGATCGGCTTATGGACCGTTTGGACATGGCCCGCCGGCAAGGCGCGGAAACGGTCAATTTTGAAAATGAAGACCCGGTGCAGACGATCCTGCATCTCACCGGGGGAATTGGAGCCGACCGTGCCATCGACGCGGTAGGGATTGACGCACAGCATGCCCACCATGGCCATGCTCATTCTCAACAAGACAAACCATCCGGCGACGGTGCCGATGCCGGGCAATGGGTTGCAGGCGATGCGCCGACACAAGCGCTTGACTGGGCGATAGAGTCTTTATGCAAGGCCGGGCAGCTCGCAATCATTGGGGTTTATCCGCCAACGGATCGGGAATTTCCGATCGGCAAGGCCATGAACAAGAACATTACAATCAGAATGGGCAACTGCAACCATCGGCGTTATTATGAAACCTTGATTGGTCTCGTACGCTCTGGCGAGATGGATCCGGTAAATATTCTCACTGAGATCGAGCCCCTCCAGGATGCCATCGAAGCTTATAAGGCCTTCGATCGGCGCGATCCGGGGTGGATCAAAGTTGAATTGATACCTCCCCGTGAAACCGGTTCATGACGGGGCTCTAGGCGCCATTTCGTCGAGAAGAGAGCCACTCGGTCGGTCGGAATAAAGGAACACGGTCATCCGCGATCAGGAGGGGTAGCGTTCGCCCCCCTCCATCACGACTATTCTGACCCGATACCGCTCCATACTTTACACTCTGCCTCGGTAGTCGTTTCACCAAAGAGAGGGTAACCCTTGCAATCTAGGGGCGCAACCCAGAATCTCCAGAAAAAACAAGGCGATGGAGGTGCAAACCTTACAAAACTATCACCGAGGAATTTTAGAACGGGATTTCGTCGTCCATCTCGTTGTTGCCCGGGCGCGTGTCCCAGCCGCCGACGGCGCGCGCGGCCGGGGCCGCGGCGCGTGCGGGAGAAGAGCTCGGGCGCGACGCGGCGTAATCGTCGCCGCCGGCGGCGCCACCGCCGGCCGGGCGGTCGAGCAACACCAGTTCACCACCGAAACGGCCCAGCAGGATCTCGGTCGTGTATTTCTCCTGGCCCGACTGATCGGTCCATTTGCGGGTCTGCAGCTTGCCCTCGATATACACTTTCGAGCCCTTGCGCAGATATTTCTCGGCGACATCGGCCAACCGCTCGTTCATGATGACGACGCGGTGCCACTCGGTCAGCTCCTTGCGCTCGCCGGTGGCCTTATCATTCCAGCTATCGGAGGTGGCCACCGCCAGATTGACGATCTTCATGCCCGACTGCGCGTT